>Ga0257124_1000397_pt1 | contig 50887 bp, 39 predicted proteins | sample SI106_150metaG_FD_190154 | JGI IMG/M metagenome (GOLD analysis project Ga0257124, IMG submission 190154) | Marine microbial communities from Saanich Inlet, British Columbia, Canada - SI106_150 | ecosystem: Environmental > Aquatic > Marine > Inlet | place: Canada: British Columbia | collected...
CCCTGGGCGAGCGAAAAGCTCGAGACCTGAGAAGACGACGAAGAGACTAGCGGAGCTAATGTCGAGGAGGATGAACAGAGTATCGAGCTTTGCAGCCGCCCAGGAGCTCCAAAATTTCCCGACCTCGGTTCACAAATCAAGATAATCTGTGATTAGGATTCCATGTAGATGATCATATTCATGCAGAAAGATCCGGGCAAAGACACCTGAGAGCTTATTGGAAAAACTTCTGCCGTTCCTATCCTGCCAGGAAACCCTAATCCATTTGGGTCTCCTAAGTCTCACCTGTAAATCATCTACAGACAGACATCCTTCGACAAAATAGCCAGTCCTACGACTAACTTTCTCAATAGTCGGATTGATGAAAACCGTTAGCGGTATTCTGGGTAAAGTGGGAGACCGGTTCGAATCGACCAACTGCACCATGAAGACCTGCTTCTGGACCCCAATTTGAGATGCGGCAATCCCTACGGCCTTCTCTCTGACGATGATTTCGCGCATGGAACGAATCAGTTCATCTAGGATTTCTGGAGAATCTTCTTGGAAGTTCCAGGGTTCACTAGGCCTACGAAGGCGTTCATCTTCAGGTTTCAGTAAAGAGTATTGGGCCAATGGAATTCTCCCGCAAACTAGGGCTGCTAGTAATAGCTATTGTACCAATTTTTAGGCCTGGGCCGGAAAAATTCGTCATAGCGCACTCAAGAATCGATCTAAGGAGTCCTCTTCCCCTTCCTGTCTTGAATATTGGGAATTTCTCAAACACTGGTAATGTGGCTATTGCCTCTAGTTCAACCGCTCCAATAATGGTTTGCATATAAATACCTTAACCGTGACGAAATCATCACACCACCAAAGGAGAGACACATGAACCGGGGAATGAGAAAAATTATCTGCTGCTTGATTGTGGGATTAAGCACTGCCAGCGCATCAGAATTTTATCCGACTGAAGAGGATGCGCGGGAAGTCGCTCGTCGACTGATAGGAACCTTTGACAGCAGTCAGCAAGCCTCTGATAACCCAGCATACGTAAATGTTCGATTGACGGCGTGCAGGGCGCTTGTGGAACCCTCTGAGATCTATCTTTATGTAGAGCAGACAGCAGTAGATTACTCCACGAAACCTTATCGCCAGAGAATCTATAAAATTATGGTAGACAGGAATTCCAATTCTATCGAATCCAGAATCTTTAAAATTGAGGGTGAAGAAGATCTGGTTGGAGCCTGTTCAAACTCTCGAACACCCCTGGTTAATCTAGAGGATATGATTGATATTGAGTGCGCTGTAAGCCTTAAAAAGGTTGGCGAGATCTATACGGGCTCAACACCGGATTCAGGCTGTGTGAATCACTACGGAGGAGCCAGTAAATCAACCTCTGAAGTTAGCCTGGAAAACAATCTTATCCGTGCCTGGGATCGAGGCTATGACTCCTATGGTAATCAAGTTTGGGGACCCCAGGCGGGCCCCTATCAATTCCGCAGAAAAGAATAATCAATCTAAAGGGCGGGAGCCGGAATGACTTTCGCTTCCCGCTCCCCTTTCCAGGCTAGAATCTCGCGCTCAAGCGCGTTTACCAGATCATCTTCGGGAACACATTGAACTACTTTCCCATCTCGATAGACCCAACCCTTACCATTGCCACCCGCAATTCCAATATCAGCTTCACGAGCCTCTCCGGGTCCGTTTACCGGACAACCTAATACTGAAATTTTAATGGGTTCTTTCAGCCCTTTGATTCGCTCCGAAACCTTTCCCACCAATTCGTCCAAATCAATTTGAATTCGGCCGCAAGTCGGGCATGCAATGAGTTCTGGACCCGTTACTCTCACGCCTGTGGCTTTAAGCAGATCATAGCAGACTTTAACCTCGTGGGCGGGGTCTCCCATAAGGGATGCACGGATGGTATTTCCGATTCCCATATTTAAGATGGTTCCTATCCCCGCTGCTGATTTCACTACTGCATACTCCCCATAACCAGCTTCTGTAATGCCCACATGGAGTGGATAATCACATTGGGTTGAGATTTTCTGATAACTCTCAATGGCGGTGGTAACGTTGGAACTTTTCAGTGATAGAACCAGATTTCTAAATTCTCTTTTTTCGCAATACTCAACCCAGCGCAAGGTCGACTCTACGATGGCATCCGAACAGGGGTAACCATACTTCTCCAGCAAATCTTTCTCCACAGACCCGGAATTCACCCCCACACGAATCGCGATGCCCTTTTGCCGTGCCATTTCTAATATGGAGTCCAACTTCTTTTCACCACCAAGGTTACCGGGATTGATTCGAATCTTGTCTGCCCCGGCCTGCATTGCTATCAGGGCCAATTCGGCGGTGAAATGGATATCTACGATGAGCGGTAATTTAGTTTGAGCTCTGATTTCCTTAAGGGAATCCAGGGCCTTTGAGTTTAGAAAAGCTACCCTGACCATTTCGCAGCCGGCTTCCTCCAGAGCACGGATCTCAGCCATCGTTGCGGAAATATCCCTGGTGTCCGTAGTAGTCATAGACTGGACGGCTACCGGATTCCTGCCTCCAATAATGAGATCGCCTATGCGAACTTCCCTGGTTTTTTCTCTTGTGACCATGCTGCTTCCTCCAAAAAACGGGGGCTGAGTGTACCCAGTAGCCGTACTCCTGAGAAGCCTTGTTCCCTTAGGAGTCCTTGAAAGGGATTCACTCGTAGAGAGATTGCCCCTGCTGCTGAAGAATGTCGGTGGAACCGGCGATACCGCAAATTTCGTAGAACTGAAGAATCTCAAGAGCCTGGTTGCGGATTGAGACTTCCGTATCGTGTATCAGAGACTCCAATGCATCTAACAGAGTTGGGCTTTTCAATTGTTTGATGGAATAAAGAGCGCTTCTTCTAAAAAGGGGATTTTCATGTTGAGCCATAACCAGAACCGCTTGAGAGACATCTACCTTTCCACCCATAGCAACAACAGCATTTGCCCTGACCCTATTGTTCCGATCCTCGAGAAACGATCCCAGGTACTCAACACCCTTGCCCATTCTTCCCACGGCCTCTACAGCGTTGGCTCGAACACGGTCATCTTCTGACTTCAAAAAGGGTATAATCTGCCCGAGATATTCCCCCATTTCCAATTCACCCAAGATCCGAATTACATAGCTGCATACTTGAAAATCTTCTTTATGGGTCTGAAGTAGCTCCACCATCATTGGACCCATATCGATATACTGATTTTCCAGTACTCTCGATAGTGCCCGGAGAATCACTTCAGGGTCTTCAGACTGCAAATCCCGGGGATCGAAACTTACCAGGCTGGGATCCTCAATTTCCTGGTACTCGTTTGAACCGTAATACTCGTCTAAATACTCTTGAGAACCAGGAACACCAGATTCAGCAAAGGAATGAATAACATGTACTGCTCTTTCAACCAGGGAAGGATCGAATTCGGAAGCTAAAAATCCTTGTAACAGATAGAGACCCTGCTTACTTGGAGAGAGAGAAATCACATAAAGAGCCGACTCCTTATAAGCTGTGTACTCCGAATGCAGCATTTCTTCCAGAATCCGATTAACGGACTGCTGACCAAGTTTTCTGAGCGCTTTAATACAGTTTGCCTTAACGCGGTTGTCCGAATCACTCAACCATTGAACAAATATCATGTAGGTATTGGGGTGATTGATAAGCTCCAGGGCCTCAATGGCATTCGCCCTGACCCTCGGGCTTTCATCCTCCAAAAATGTATAGCATATCGGTACATCTCTGGCCTCACCCTGCATTCCAAGAGTTTTGACCAGTGTTGCCTTTACTCGATCATCAAAAAACTCCTGGTAAGTCTGTCGGAGCAAATCGAGCATCTCTTGGTTTGGATCGGTCTGAAGAGCAAGTAACGCCTTCATTTCCTGCTCGGGATCCTGACTGCTTAGCCATGATTGCAGACTCTCTTCTGATATCTGCTCTTTTGTGGAAGTGGAACCGGTCTGTTCCTCATGCCCCGGATAGCAGTATTTGTACAGGGAGTTATATGCCTTTCGCGCTGACTGGCGGATTTCAATATCAGCTTCCCTGGTCACAATCTGCGATAGAAGCTTCAACCCATCTGGACTGCCAGTCTTTACAACCTCACGGATCAGTTCCTGCTTCTTGGTGACATTAGATTCTCGCCAGGCTTTTATGATGGTGGCAATTCTCTCATTCATACTTCGTAAATCGAGCCTTCCCATGAATCGTGCAATAGATCCAGCCGAATTCACCGGATTGGTAATGACCTGAATCCGGACATTGAAATGTTTGGTTTCCTAACAATTTAAAGAAGCGTTCACGCTTAGGTATCATTTGAAGATCCACTTCTTCCCTGTACTTCAAATTATACTCCTCCCGTTTTCCCATGAAAATATCCATATTTTTGTAGCAGAAATTCTTGCGCTGGGCATAGGCTTTGAGACGAGTATTTTCCTTTCTTCTTTCCCTTTCTACAGCCTTCATGAAACTTTGCACCTTTTCATGGTCCTCTTTGAAACGGGGATCTAACAAAAGAGACCAGTCTCGGGAGATTTCCGGAAGGTCCTTCAAAACTCCTGCTTTTTGGAATTCCAATAGCGCAGAGGAAAATCTTGAATTGGCAAATACCCGAAACCCTTCGCTTCTGAGAAATGATGCGGTGCTTTGCTCGGACATGTTATCCAGAGACTGAATCGAGCGTATAAGACTGCTCTCCCAGTCAATATGCGCTCTCTTGATGGCAGGAATAAGAAGGTATTCCTCCATGACTTTTTGAATAGCGGAGCCAGTTTTCGGCTTTAAGATAATCTCCAAAAAAACTCTGTATAACTCCTCGGTAACCAGCGCAAAAGTAGAAGGTTCAAAGTACTCTGAATCTCGAATCCTGCGAGCCTTCGCTCGAATGTCATCGGTCGAATCTTCTACCAGGCGCATCAAAGTGGAGATCGTTAGAAAAACTGGATCACTAGTAGTTGCAGTAGGCAATACACTCTCTGACCAATCTCCCCAAAATTCCGCTGTGTGTCTAAAATAGGAGTAATCTCCCGCTATATTGAATAGTTTTTCCAGATGCCCATTCTCAAGCAAGGGACTAAGATAGGATCGAAAAACCGGATCCGATAAAAGGGGAAGGAAATCAGACCTGATTAGAGTCTTTACAGCCGTGACTACTTCTTCCTTTAGGGTTGAGCGGCCCGCTTCTCTCAGCGATTCTCTCATATAAAAGTATCTCTTCTTATCCGCCTTCGAAAGAAGATCCGACTTAAGCAGAATGGAAAGTTCCCGTTTATGATCTGCCCAGGAATTCATTACTTCGAAACTTTCCAGTTCCTTCATTATCTTTCTTCGACGAGGCTCTCGCAGCTTCTGAAAGGTCTGGGCTCGCATGAGTCTTTGCAGGCGGGTCGAGTCCTCAGGCGGAATTCTTCTTGAAAACTCCAAGAGATAATCATCAGTTCCCAACAAGCCTTCTGAAAAAGAATTATAGAGAACAAGAAAAAAGAAAACCCAGCTCATGAAGTCAGGATATCATTCCTTTGAAATTGAGTGAGGTAGGATTCAAGCCGAACCTTATCCTCAAATCCTGCATACCATAGGACATTTAGACTTTGATAGGCTTTCTGAGGGCTATGCCCCCATGTGGTGACGGAACAACTCTGGGTTAAAATAGAAAGAAGCTCCACTGAATCCAATAAAGCGCACAGATCTTCCGCTCGAATTTTCAATCCACAGTTTGCTTCAGAATCACCTGCTAAGATACTCCCTGGATTGGTTGTAAAATCGAGTACAAGAATTCTCTGGCCGCCTTCGAGTTCAAGAGCCCAGCGGATACCTTCTCGTCGATAGAATTCCTCAACTCTTATTTGCTCACCCTGGGGTAATCTTTCTGGCTGCTGAAAAAACTCGTTTATCCCGCCTTCAAAATACCGAAGAGTCTTGAGTTTCAACTCCTCGATATCCAGGTTAGAACAAAGGCCATCTACCCTTTCAGGAATCCCACTGTAGCTTTCCCCTGGATCCAGACTTCGGTATTGCTGATACAAACTCAGTAAGGTCTGAACTTCTAAACCCAGGGGTCTTTGAAACCGCAGGTCTTCCTCACAAAAGGAAAACTCATCAAAAGGGACCGGCACAATACAATTCTGCTTAGCGCGAAAAGAATGGATCTCATCAACGAACTCAAAGGGATCATGGGTAAAGGATATTTTGTTCATCGCTGGGTTACCTGGGTAGTAAAGACCATCGGCAAAAGGCACCAACAACTCAGTTTCCAGTTTGGAAAGCACTCTCGCATTGGACCTGGCCAGAATAGATTCAGAGTTTCTCTGGTCTCTCATAATGACCCCCATTTCATCAAAACTTTGAAAAGGGGCCAGGCATAGCCTGATCGGCTTTGCGGTCACCTCCATCGCTTGATACACCTCTTTTTCTGAAAACACCGTGTCCACCAGATTCCACAAAGTTCCCTGGGAGGATTCCACCAGGTATCCGACTTCTCCAAAAGGTACCTTTGACCTGGTAGGCCAGACTTTCCCCCATGAAAACTCCTCGGGTTCCCACGGTCTAACTTTCTTTACTCTGGAAAACCCAAGAATTTTGAAAATTCTCTCAAGCTGTTCATTCTCTGGTATCAAAACCGGAGTGGAACGATCAAACTTCAACAAAGTTGGGATATGTACGTGATCCCAGTGGTGATGTGAAATCAAAAGCAGATCGGGGGGTGGGAAATCAAAATTCAGGGGACCCGGATCAGGAAATCTTCGGAACCTCCCCAGGAGAGTCTCTCCCAACCATGGATCCATCAGAATATGATGGCCGTCAATCTGTAGATAGACACAAGCGTGGCCAAGTAATTTGACAATCATTCTTCAGACTTTTTCTGTGCTCCTAAATTATCTGAGATTTTTTCCAGACCCAGGGCAATCCTTCTCAAGTAGAGGATAGCGGCACAGCAATAGAAAAGGGAGACCAAAATGCTCACCAAAGTGAGAAGTTCCCAGACATTTAAAGTACTGAGATTTGAGATTCCAGGCCAAATACAATCCATCATTCTAACCTCCTAAATTGCCCATCACCAGGAAGGCTCCTGGGCAGTAATTAAATCCGTGACTACCCCCTAAAATACCAGAGACGACTTCTCTACAGGGATGGTTAGCTGGGTTTTTCGCCTGCTTGACTGAATCATTTGGAAAGCAATAGTCAGGGGAGGAAATATCATGTATTCTTCGAAGTTCTTGTTTTCTATTGGGGGGTTACTGAAGTGGCGAATGCCCTTTCCATCTTGCGCGATATCTTTGGATTCACACAGTTTCTGGGGGATCAACAGGCCATTATTGAATCAGTGGTGGAGGGGCATGACGCTCTCGTTCTGATGCCCACCGGGGGAGGTAAATCTCTTTGCTACCAAATTCCCTCCCTATTGCGACAGGGAACGGGAATCGTAGTATCTCCACTGATCGCACTCATGCAGGAGCAGGTCTACTCTCTAAGACAATGGGGGGTAAACGCTCGTTTCTTTAATTCCAGTCTTGATTTTGAGTCAAGAAAGTCTGTCCTAAGAGAGCTGAGATCGGGTGAACTTGACCTATTATACATCGCGCCTGAAAGCCTTCTTAACGAGTTTTTTCTTGATCATCTACAATCCGCAAAAATTGCCTTGTTCGCGATAGATGAGGCCCATTGTGTCTCTCAGTGGGGACATGATTTTCGCCCGGAATACCTGAGAATCGCCGAAATCACTTCCGCTTTTGCTGAAGTTCCGACCATTGCCCTCACTGCAACTGCCGACAATCGTACACAAAGTGAAATCATCTCTAATCTCAAGCTCAGGGACTCCAACTCTTTCATTGCTTCCTTTGACCGACCCAATATCAATTACAGAATGGATCTAAAGAATAGTCCTGCTCAGCAGTTGCTGCGCTGGATTCAGAAAGAACATTCGGGAGAGTCGGGAATTGTATACTGTCTTTCAAGAGCTAAAGTTGAGAAGACAGCCCTTTTTCTGGAATCTCATGGGATTACAGCCCTTCCCTACCACGCTAAACTCAGCCATGAAGTGAGAACGCGTAATCAAATGCGATTTCAAGGTGAAGAGGGAATCATAATCGTTGCTACTATTGCCTTTGGTATGGGTATTGATAAGCCAGATGTCAGATTTGTAGCACACCTCGATATGCCCTCCAGTATGGAAGCCTACTACCAGGAAACAGGTCGTTCGGGAAGAGATGGACAACCTGCTGAGGCCTGGATGGTTTACGGCTTACAAGATGTGGTACAGAGAAGACAGATGATCGAGAAGTCTGAAGGCAACGAACAGTTCAAACGAATCCAAACCAGAAAACTGGAAGAAATGCTGGCTTTTTGTGAATCCACGCAATGTAGAAGACAACTGATTCTTGGGTATTTTGGCGAAATTCTCGAAAACCTTTGTGGAAATTGTGATACCTGTCTCGAACCCGTAGAAACCATGGATGGCTTGATTTCCGCCCAGAAGTTCTTATCCTGCGTGGCAAGGACAGGACAGAATTTTGGCTCCGGTCACGTGATCGATGTCCTGAGGGGAAAAGAGACTGAGAAAGTCCTCCGCTTCGCTCATCATCAGCTAAGTACCTTTGGAATTGGACAAGAATTTGACGATTTTCAGTGGCGCTCGGTCCTTCGACAGCTAGTAGTCAGCGGCTACCTGGAAATAGGCGGCGAGTTTTCGACGCTTTCTCTCACCCCAAAGTCCAGAGAAATATTGAAAGGAAATCGGGAGTTTCGCCTCAGAAAAGACTTAAAGGGCCGCATGACCAAGATTGCGAAAAAGAAGAAAAAGAAGGCACCACCGACCGGTACCACGGAACTTTCTACCACTCAGCAGGATCTCGCAGAATCCGTACGTACCTGGAGAAGACAATTAGCAGATGAAATGGGGATTCCCGCTTTTCGCATTTTTAGTGACAAAACCCTGTATTCGCTGGTAGAAGTACATCCGCGCAACAGGGACGAGTTACAGGAAGTCTTTGGATTCGGGAAAATGCGCACGGAACAACACGGGGAACAGATCCTGGAACTGCTCAATTCTCAGCGATCCTGAGTCCTCAAATACTTACACATCTTCCCTTACTCGACCAAAGGCACTTCCAGGAAGTAAATCTGCTCCTGAGAAGTTTGGAAGGCTCTTTTCGCCCTCTTTCCTGTATGAAAGTTACTTCCTTCTTTTTAAGATCATAGCGCATGGCGTATTTACCCCCTGGCTCTTCAAGTTCATAAGGGTAAATCTTCTGTAGGCGAGAATATTCCTGAAAAAATTCCCCGGGGAAAAAATCTTCCAGTAAGAGCATCACAAGGTCCTCATAGCAGGTAACTCCTGCTTGCCTGAGACGAGATGATAGATATTCCTTTGACTGGAAAGCCTCTTTCTTCTCCTGGGAAAGAAGACACCAGTAATACAGACTTTTCTCCATGCCGGGAAAAAGAGGTTCTAAAAGACCGGGATCACTGAATACCTCTATAAATTCCTCTCCATGAAGAAACTCTTCTTCTTCCCTCAAAAAAAGGCCGCCAAAATAATGTTTGTACCGAAGGTAGGCCCGATCATCGTGAATTCTCAGGGCCTGTCCTTCCCTCCGTGTCGAAGGAAACTGAAATCCTCCTTTCTTCTCAAGACACAAGAAAACTTCAGCGATTACATTTCTTCGTCTTCGCTGATCTTGTATTTCAAAGAGATTGAGGACAAATACTGCATCAAAGTACTGGGAATCCACCGAATCCGGCATTAAACACTCCCTGGAAAAATCATTCCTCCAGAGATTGTTTTTGGTGGGATAAAAAAGAGAACGGGGGAAAAACTCTCCCAGGACTTGAAATAGCTCTCTTCGGTCCTCGCGAGAAAATGTACCTGGCTCTGAATCCGAACCAAACGAATTCCGTAAAGATTGATAGGTCTTCTTCCAGGATCCAAATTCCACACCCAATTTATGTGCCAGATCCCCCTCTGTCATCTTCCAAAGCTCCCAATCGAGGGCTACCCCCTTCTCATCAGTCTTCAAGGAGGCCAGTGGAGATTTCGAAACCGATGATTCCACCAATGCTATAAAAAAGAGGAGATAGTTTAGACATTTGGGAACTCTCTTTTTGCACACACAAATAATGGCGAGCAGATCAGGAGATACGGTAAACTCCCGCACAAGGGCGGATGGTGAATTCAATAGACCAAGGTACCTGAGTTTTTTCTGAGCCTCTTCCCACTGATAGGTTTCAGGAGGATCCAGGTAGTGAAGCTCCGCCGCTTGTACCCCGATCTGGTTTCCCCTTAAGAGCAAGTCAGATAACTCAGAACGCAGAATCTCAGGTAGTGTCCTCTCTTCAAGACAAGCTTTTTGATGCCAGAGCCTGTAGCAAGTTCCAGCTGAAGTTCTTCCCGTTCTTCCTTTTCTTTGGATCGCGGCATCTTGAGCAATGGCCTCCAGCCCTAACACCTCCTGGCCCTGTCTATATCGCAAAGCTCGACATAGTCCAGAGTCGATCACCAGATCCACTCCCTCTACCGTAACGGCGCTCTCCAACAAATTCGTGGTCAGTAATATTCTAGATTGCTGCCCTCTGAGGGCTTTCTCATACTCTCCCAGGCTCTGCCCTCCGAAAACTGGAAAGACATTTAGACAGCCATTAGCAGCTAAATGGGACTGTACCTCAAATATTTCCCGCTTTCCTGGTAGAAACACCAGGGCCACGTTCCAGGAATAGGTCTCAAGCCCCCTGAGAACACGGTCAGGAAGATTCCGTGAGTTCGGTATTATTTCTTTATTTTCGTAGGTGACTTCTACCTGGTAAGATCCCTGAAATCCTTCAAAGAGTTCGAAATCCAGGTAAGGCTCCAGTCGTTCAGAATCAAGGGTGGCTGAAAGCAGTACGAGATCAACCTCTTCTCTTACCCGTAGAAGAGAAAGCAGAAAATCCACCTCCTTATGGCGCTCATGAAACTCGTCGATTAAGATCACTTTTGGCATTACGGGAGAGGACGAACTGAGATAATTCAAGTAGATCCCGGGAGTCACTATTAAACCTCGGCACCCAGCTGGAATCTCCTTTTCAAAACGAACCTGGTAGCCTAAGCTCCCTTCAGGGCAGAATCCTTTGAGGTACTCGTAGATCGAGCGAACAACAACTCTTCTGGGCTCAATCAGTACAAACGGAATACCCCTTTGCATATACCACAATGGAATTCTGGTCGTCTTTCCACTGCCCGTGTCCGCTCTGACAACTTTTATTCGATCCTGGGAAGACAAAAAGGCTTCACGAATCTTCTCAATGGGAAGTTCATTCATGGATTCAGTCTCAGGAGCTGGCGTTTAAAAGGTTTGTCAGAAATACCTGGCGAAATTCCACTGGCTTTTCCAGCATAAAGAGATGACCGCCAGGCAGAATATGCCGGGACGCGGGTTTTAAATGCTGTGCTAATTGCGCGCCTTCCCCGGGTGCTACGACCACATCGTCCTTCCCTTCGTAAAGGTGGGAGACTACCGAAATGGACTGTAGCAGGGGTAGGGAGGAAAAGTTTTCCATCGCGTTCCATTGCATCTGCAAAGTACTCCCAGTTACTGGTTTTGGCGAACTTTTTGAATGTTTTAGATACTCCTCAAACTCAGGACTGGAACGGTATTCAGGGGCTACACAAATTTCCAGAACCCTGCGTATGGAATCGCTTCCCTTCTGCACCGGTTCCCACCATCGGTTAGCCGCCTTTTCATTGATTGGCCGATGTCCTCCAGACCCGCCCCTGGTAGTACAGCACAAATGGAGACTGAGAATGAACTCCGAGTAACTATGGGCCAATACTTGAGCAATCAGCCCTCCCATGGAGATTCCAATCAGATGACAGGGAGAACTTTCCTCAGGGACTGTTTCAGCAATGGATTGGGCCATGTCCTCAATACTGAGCTGCCGGTTCCTTCCAATCTGCTGAACATGATGATGATCAAACAGCCAATGGACCCCAAATCCAAGAGTCTCAACAATGGGGCGCAAACTCCACGAAGACCCGCCCCAACCCGGTATCCAGACGCAGCGAAGGGAAGCGTGTTCGGAGAACTCTATAATTTCGTAATTTAAAGCTGGAAGTGATTTCAAAATTTCCGTAATTTTTGTGATTAGAACCAGGCGAATGATTCCCCTGGGCAGCCAGGATTCTATTTGCGTTTTATTCCCAATTCCAGACCTATTAATCAGTATAAGTCCAAAATCACGTGCTCATCCGCGATGAGCCGTTTTTGGTCATGAACCAAGGAGCCTGTCGGAGAATTGCCTTTTACTGCGACCGGCTGCAAACTCAATTCTCCGACAGACTCCTACATGCGGATATATCGTTTGCATTTCGGTAAAGAAATAAGTCTTTTTAAAGTTTTCTCCGTGTAGTTGCAACCAGCCTATCTTTATTTCGTAGTCTGTGTCATGAGCTTTTGGCATAATTCTGCTTCCCCACGAATGGGTGGTTTCGCCCTTCTCACATTTTTGATGTTATGCGGAACTCTCCAGGCTTTTGAAATAGACTCCCTTCTTCAGGAGCAATTCAGGTCCAAATCCCGTCAAACCCTCAAGGCTATTGTCCAATTTCACTCACCGACAAGGAGTGATGATCATGCTTTCTTAGCCACAGAAGATCGGATCACTCAGCGTCGTAAAACTACCAGGGAAAGAGAAACTCGATTCCTAAATTTTACTTCGGATCGAAGGGGCAGGAATACAAACCTCCGCTCCGCTGAATTCTTTTGGATTAACGACAGCGCGGTAATAGAAGCTAATGAAGCTTTCTTTCGAGCCTTAAAAGACAATCCCGAGGTCAAATATGTTGGAAGAGATCGTAGATTCAAGCTCCTTGATTCCACGGACAAAGGGGACGTTTCTCTTCAAAACAGGGTCAAAATGGCGTTTGGGATACGCCAGATCAATGCCAATCTCGTATGGCAATACCTCGGACTTACCGGAGCTGGAGTGAAAGTAGGAATCCTTGATACGGGCTGGTCAGATCACCCCGAAATTCGAAGTCGGGTGACTCGTTCCCGCGATTTCGTTTCAAGCTTTCCCGACGATTCTCCTAACGATGATCATGGGCATGGTTCCCATTGCATGGGAATCATCGGGGGGGGAGACCTTTCCGGACAAGCGATTGGTGTTGCTCCTGACATTAGTTACATTGTGGGAAAGATTTTCTCTGACCTGGGCTATACCCACGAGTCAATCATTTTGAAAGCAATGCAATGGATCGCTGATCCGGATGGCGACTCCTCTACGGATGATTTCCCCAGGATTGTATCCAATTCATGGGGAAACCCCAGGGGAACTGACAAAGAAGAAAAGCCTATCTGGGATGCTGTAAAAACCTGGAGAGATTTAGGAATTGTACCCATCTTTGCCGCCGGAAACTCGGGGCCTGGTAAAGCCAGCATGAGCTCCCCCGCCTCCTATCCTCACTCGATCGCCGTAGGCTCCACCAATCGATGGCGCTTTATTCACAGAAGCTCATCAAGGGGGCCCGCCCAATGGGGAGGTCAAGAATTTCTAAAGCCTGACGTAGTAGCGCCGGGCGTCTCTATTCTTTCCCTGGACTACAAGGGAGATTACACAAAGAAAACAGGTACTTCTATGGCGGCCCCCCATGTTGCGGGAATAGCCGCTCTTATGCTCCAAGCCCGCCCCAATCTAACCGTGGACCGCGTTGCCGACCTCTTAAGAGAGAGCGCCTCACAGGGTTTCCAGGCATCCGCTAACAACAAATATGGTTTCGGACTCGTCAGGGCGTATGGCGCTTTAATGCACCTATTCCGTGAAAATGAAATCCTTCTTAGAGTGAATAGCGGAGACGCTATAGCATCTGTATTCGTAGAACCTTACCAGGTCAGATACTGGACAAATCCAAAGGGAGAAGTTCACATTTTTTTACCTGAGGGTAAATATGAAATTACGGCAAACGCCTTTGGTTTTGAACCACAGGAATTCAAAATTAAGCTCGAAAAGAAGGAAAAGGTCTTCAAAGCCATCACCCTGGAGAAGGCTAAGAGATATTCGGTGGAATTTTTTGTTTTCTCACCTGAGAGAATACCAGTCGAGTCCTCTCTGGAATTTCTAAGAACCCCTCTCCCAATACAAAACACGACGGGTGGAAGTCTAAGACTCAAGATGCCTGAGGGAGAATATGAAGTCCTGATACGATCTCGCGGCTACTTACCTTTGAAACAAGAATTCAAGATCAAAAAGAAAGATGATTTTGAAATCGAACTGTCCCACCTTCCCGATGTCTTCGTTGTTGATGACGATTATCTCAATCAGTCTGAGGAAATTTACTCCCAGTCTCTGGATGAATCAGGACTGAGCTTTCAATCGCAAAAGAATGAGGACGGAATCGATAGACTGCTGATGATGAGCTTTGAGAGAGCTATCTGGTATACAGGCAGTACAGGTCTAAATACCCTCACTCCAAGGGACCGAGACCTGATCATGGACTATGTCCGCTCTGGCGGAAACCTTATTCTTACTGGTCAAGACATCGGATTCGAGATTGGGATTAGTAAATTTTACCGAAATTTTCTGGGAGTTGAATTTCTAAAGGATCATGCTGATAGTCTTAAGGTTCGTTTTCAAGATCAAATTGTTGATCTTACGGAGGGAGATAACATCCACTATCCAAGGTCCCTGGATGTGTTCAAACCTACGACAGCATCAGCACAGGTGCTCATGACCTACGAAAATGGTTCCGTTGCAGCAATTATCAATAAATACGACAAGGGAAAGTTGATCTACCTCGGTTTTGGTTTTGAAGCAGTCCAGGGCATCGCTGCCAGGAAAAAGCTAATGCAGTCTTTGATGACCCAGCTGCAGCCAAGCATTCAAGAACGTCTCCAGAGAATCAGCTGGGCATATCATAATAACGCTGAACTCCACTCAATTCTGGTTGAAAAATTCAAACCTCGCACACAGAGAGAAAAGAAGATTTCGCAGAAGTTCCTCGAGTCCTTTCCCCAAAAAGCACCCTTTCGAGCCATTATCTCAAATCTCCTCCATGAGAATTGAAAAGATCGAAATTTAGAATTGGTTGAGAATCAACTTAGTTGAATCGGGTTTGCCGCATTCTACCGCGGTGATGTACCCGTTCAACAGGGCAACACATTTTCCCTGGTAGGGGCCGCTGGCAATACGCCCAGTATGTGTGTCGAGCAAAGAGTTCCTGAAATCCATTCCATGCTTATCGAGCAGCCTAAGATCCGGATGGCTCTCAGGCAGGGTGATTCCTTCCAACTCCATGATTGGAACATATCGCGCACCTTTCGTACCCACGACTCCATCGATACAGCCAATAATTGGGTTGTCGCCGCCCAGGGTGCTGACTACCCCATTTACAACACACCCAATCAAAAGATAGTTTCCAACACCACGCACCCCACCCACAGCCCGGCTTCCTCTCAAAACACCAAACCTCGTAGCGGCTGCAGCAGGGACTCGAACGTGATCCATTGTGCTTTGATTTGAGAATTGAAGAGTCGTGGATTTTGGAAAGACAGGATGGATCAGGGACTCATGGTCCAATTCTGGCACATCACCATCCTCGGGATTAAATTCACTCCTATGGATATCTGGAATTGTCTCAAATCCTACTTCTTCATTACTATGAAGCGAGGTTGAGGAAAGAGAAAGAGACCCATCATCAAAAGCTATTTTTTTGGCATTTGTGAGAGCCGTGACCAGACTTACAATTATTAGAATTCTACTCAGCATTTGAATCTCCTATAGGTTCATCTCTCTACCTTAAGGATGCGGATAAAGCCCAGGTTCCGTGTTAATTGGAATTCTCTATTTCATTTATTTGAAATGTTTGCTGAATCAGGATCATGAAGTCGCAGAGACAATCTCAGCGCCACAAAACTGAGCTATACTAATGACTGACTCAACTAAAGCCCAGTTGATCACAGACAACCATGAACCTTCAGTTGGAACGCGTACATTTGCAGCGCAGCATGGAGAGAGACCTTGGTGTGAATTTCATCACCGGGTTTTTTGAGAGCGGACGCGCACTGATCTGGAAAAAGGTTCCTGGCCTGGGTTATACAAGCCAGGCAATCATCGATCTTCAAGGGCGAATCCTCCAGCAAAGTACAGGAATTTTCACGAGCCAGGAACAAGCCTTTTTTCTGCATGATGAACCACAGATTACCGGGGAAGAGGTATCGGATATTAAAGCCTCAAACCATCTTGATTCTGTAGGACCCTTCTTCGATGAAAGGGCCCTTACTTACCGAATTCAGGCTGTTCGTAGTAGAGAAACTGAACAGCAGGGTTCTACCCGCCGCTATAACTTCATTAATGCACAGGGAGAATTTATTTCTGAGGACTGGTTTGCTGAAGCAAATGATTTTTCCTGTGGTCTAGGCCTCGTGAAAAGCGAATCTCTTCGTTCATACAATTACCTTCGACCAGATGGAAATCCTCTCCTCGACAATTGGCTACACCAGGCCAATTCCTTTAAAAACAATTACGGGGTCATCCGTCAATCAGATGATTCACAGTTTCGAATCATCGATCTACAGGGACATTTTGCTGGAGATCCCTACGATTTGATACTTCCTTTCTCTGAAGGCAAAGCCTTGATAAGGATTGGGAAAAAGCACAATTTTGTTGACCAGAATCTGGAGCCTTTGTTTTCAAAGTGGCTCTATCCAGTTCGGGAGATAGACTCCTTTCGGTGCGGATTCTCCCTGGTGAGAAGTTCCACCGGGGCTTATAATTATTTGAGCGAGAATGGGGGCTGGCTCTTTCGGGATAACTCTGGACGCAGGAAAGATCTCCACCTTTCTGATGCTTATGGTTTCCAGGGGGGTTTCGCCCTGGTCACTGATCGCATACCCACAGTTGGAAAGCTTCTCAATTTCATGACCCCCGAAGGCAAATTCCTGACAAAAGAATGGTTCCGCGACGCTCAGCCATTTCTGGAAGGGTTTGCACTGGTCAAACGAAAAAACTCAACCTTTAACTTCATCAATCATGAGGGGGAATTACTCCACTCCGAAGGATTTTCTGAAGCCCATCCCTTTCGTGACGGATTGGCCAGGGTGTTCACGCTTGATCCCCATAGACAACCTCGCTTCATCGACAAAAGCGGTAAGTTTATTCAGCATGAAGCTATTGAAGAGGCCGATGACTTTTCTTGCGGAAGAGCCCTGGTGAAAGTCTATGGCGATAGAGGAGAAAGCCGCTTTTGGAATTACCTTACCCTGGACGGTAGTTTCCTTCTTGATGAACCACTGATGACAGACGCTGCCCGTCCCTGGCTACGACCCGCTCCCTTCAGAGACGGCAGGAGCATAATCCCCCAGGAGTCGGATGCAAAACTCAACCTGAACTGGTTTGGAGAATCCATCGAATAGATGGTATAGCAGCCTGAAAGTTAACTCCAAAAAAGACAGTTTTAGATTGCGTCAAAAACCCCATTTGCCATGTTTTTCTTGCGTCTGTAGTAGCTAAGATCCGCATTTTGTACCCGGCCCGATTCTTGCAAACAGGCTATCGGGAAGGAAACGATGAATCTAAATAGCTTCACTGTCATCCAAGAGGTGACCGCTCTTACAGTAATCTCACTGGCGATTCTAGTCTGGTATGTAAATGACTCGGTTTCCATGCCGCAGAAGGAAAGAGGGATTTCAGAGCAAAGCCAGGTTTCCCATGAACTTCAGAATAATTTAAAGGATATTGTAGTGCATTTGGCACAGACCATAGGGCACCGCAATGTGATAAGGCCTGAAAACCTTAAGAAGTCCGCTCAATTTATCGAGATGCGCTTTAATGCACTGGGATATGAGACTCATAGGGAATCATTCCACGTCGTTGAGCGCAGGGGCTATGAAGTCTACTCACAGAGAACCAGGCTACCGGTAATGGAGGTCTCCAATATCGTGGCCGAGAAGAACGGTTCTACAAACGGGGTCATAGTAGTTGGAGCACATTATGACTCTGTCATCGGTTCACCCGGAGCCGATGACAACGCAACGGGGGTGGCAGCGTTGCTCGAACTTTCGCGACTATTGTTCGAGCAAAAATTCGCTGCCACCCTCAAATTTATTGCTTTCGTTAATGAGGAACCTCCTTATTTTCAAACCGATGAGATGGGAAGTTATGTCAGTGCTAAGCTCTCTCAAGGAAGAAATGAAAATATCATTGCCATGATTAGCCTGGAGAGCCTGGGATTCTACACAGATGAAAAGAACTCCCAGAAGTATCCAGCACCACTTTCCATGTTCTATCCCGACCGGGGAAATTTTGTTTCATTTGTTTCCAATCGATCCTCAAGAGCACTTCTGAAGAAAAGTATCTCCGCATTTAGAGATTCCAGAATTTTTCCCTCCGAGGGAGCTTGCCTGCCGGAATGGATCCAGGAAATCGGATTCTCGGATCAATGGTCCTATTGGCAGTTTGGATTCGAAGCAATTATGGTCACGGACACCGCATTCCTTAGAAACCCTTATTACCATACCGATTTTGACACTCCTGAAAAAATTAATTATGACGCTCTGGCCAGAATCGTAGTTGGAATGGTCCATGTCCTTGATCGAATCGACCAATCAGCCAACCGTCAAACTTGAAGACCTTGATCCTTTACCCGGAATTAAGGGTAGAAATCCAAAAAGGCTAAAGCCCCTCATTCCCGAACATAGCTTGTAGCCCTCTTTTCACTCCTATAGTATCTCCCTTATGAAGTCTTCCATGTTTTACCAGGAACCGGTCTTTCGCCCCCCGAGTGAGGCTAAATCCCTGCTGGTTCAGTGCAGCATCGGCTGTTCTTACAAGTGCACCTTCTGCGCTATGTACAGAACCAAGAAATTTTCCATCCGTTCCCTTGCAGATATTGTGAAAGATTTAGAGCTTTCCCGAACTCAATATGGCAACTCAGTGCGCAAAATTTTTTTGCTCGATGGAAACGCCTTTTTAATGCATCCAAGAATGATGGTATCCATTTGCAAGGAAGCTTACAGGATTCATCCACAACTCCAAAGAGTTGGATGCTATGGACACGCCGGCGATATCCTGCGCAGAAGTGATGAGGAACTCAATGAGGTTCGTGAAGCCGGGCTTGGGATCGTTTACCTGGGTGTAGAAACGGGTGATGATGAACTGCTCACGAAAATAGAAAAAGAAGCTACGAGCGAGGAAATCGCGCTTGCTTCCCAAAAGCTGCATAATGCGGGGATAACTTTATCTGCCACCATCTTGCTAGGGTTGGCGGGGAACGAAGTATCTCTTGCCCAGCAACATGCTACGAGGACAGCAGAACTGGTCAATAGAATGAAGCCTCCCACGAGACGCCCCTGGTACATCTCAGCACTCAGCTACATACCGGTACCTGACACAGAGATGTATGAAGAAGCACGTAGAGGTGAATACATCTCTCCTGAACCCTCCGATCTGCTATGCGAATTGGGAACTTTCTTCGAACACCTGGAAGATAACCTCAGTGGCTGCATCTTCCGCTCCAACCACGCCTCCAATTACCTACCCCTTCAATCCAATGACCTGGGTAGAGATCGCCAAAAACTCAGTAAAATGGTACAGTCCGCACTTGAAGATCCCACCATTCTCAGATCTGAATGGATGCGCGGATTATAAGCGCCGCGTTTCGATCCCCATAAAACATGTCCATGGGTTCTTGAATAGATAAATCTTACTCACTAGCAATAAGATAAGTGATACGGGTTCATAATGGATGTAGAGATATCACCCACTGAAGATTCGAACTCCGGAGACTCTTTCGGTCATTTGTCCGAACTTCCTAGCCTTTTATTCTTCCTTTATTGCATTCTCTTTCCCGTCCCTACCCATATTCGACTTTTAAACTGGAGAGTCAAAAACGCACCTTCAGTCATTAAGAACATTGGCTTCTTGATCTTGCTGCTGACGTTTTACTGCGTGATTGTTCTCGCACTCGCGGCCTTCCCCCAGAATAAGAATCTGCTGCTGATCCTTTTGTTTAGCCCTGGTCTAGGCCTCTTTCTTTACCATCAAAAATATAGAAATCTTTCCCCTCGAAAACCATTGGCTAAAGTCTGGGCAGATCACAAGTACGCTTTCATTACCTTAACTGTTGTCCTTTTTTTAATGTCTGTTCTGCAGTTTCTTGATTTGATTGAATTCAGGTCCGAACCTCAAGAATTGATGATTTGGATCCACAAACAGTCCTCTATCGAAATCATACTGACAGCCTTGTGCTGGAGTCTGATTTGCACAGGGATCTATCTTCTTTCAAGACCGACAGAATTCAAAGTCTATGTGATCGCTTCTATAGCGGTTTGTAGTTCCTTATTATTTGCCCATGTCTTCTGGATCAGCGCGTTGTTTTACAAGGTAATCCACACTTTTGGAACATCGCTTATCCATTTCTATGCTAACGGTATTGCAGGTCTACTTACCCTTGAATTCCTGGATGCTGATTCGGCTAAGTCCTTCATGGGAAAATACTTTGGCCGTACTTTACCAAACCTCATAAACCTCAGTCTTTTCATAGCGTGCGTACTAGGTGTTCCTTCTTTTGCAAGCCATAAACTGAGTGGATATTTCTATGACAGGATCGAACCCATTCCCCTGGAGCAGTATTCCATTCCATCATTTCTGAATCCAAATTACCTCGATGGACATGCTTATGGTGAAAGAATTCGTTACCAACTCTCTAAGATTCTTTTAGAAGGCTCCTCTAATACTTATTTGGTTTTACAAGATCACCTCAAACACAACAAGGACCTGGTACATACCCTGGCCGGTGATCTCTACACTCTAGAAGACACTCATATAGATTCATTTCCCCTGGAAGATGAATGGGTTGAAGAGCTTAAGAAAAAGGAATTGTTTCGCCCCATCGAGCCTGACTGGGACGTATTGATCTCAATGGCTAAACATCAAGGTGATCTATCTGATTATCAACAGGCAATTGCAGAATTCAAATCCAAATTCTCTGAAGTTCATTATGGAAAATTGCCTGATATTTCCACCCTGCACTCCCTATTGCTAGTCCAGGAAGCGTTTTCACTGAAGCTAATCTATTTTCAGCCCGAGCTTGAAAGCATAGATCGGCTACACAAGCTTGGAGTGACTCCGGGCATGCGAATCTCTCTTTCTGGAAAGTCTCAGTGGTGCGCCGTTCTTAAAACCTTCGAACCTCAACGCATGGCTCTACTGAGATGTGAAATTGAAAATGATGCACATAATCGCCTCAGGCATATTTTTGATGCTGGTCAAGAACAAGAAAATGCTATCGAAATTTTATCCAGGACTTTGGTTTTTCTTCCCTTATCCTATCTTGAAGGAATTATCCAAAGTTCCAACTCGTTGGTCGTAGCATTTCTAAATCAGCATAAGTTGAAGGAACTTGAAAATCTTAATCTCCTTGTGGATCAAGATCAATTTAGGAGGGCTGCCAATCTTGATCATCTATCCCCAGACCAATTATCCCATGAACTCATTCAAAAACATGGTACTGAGAAACAGACTCATCAGGGGCTATTTGCCAAAAAGGCAATCGAGTTTTACTTGAAATTTGATGACCTTGATTTGGAAGATCTATTCGAGTCCAGAAATATAATCAGCCCGGACCAGCGCTCAAAAGGCATTCTGTCGATTCTTCAGGACTCCGAACTTACCCTCTCTGAAAAAATAGAATTAGCCGGAACTCTTAGCCAAAAAGGCCCGGCACTACCCCCTGGATTTGATAAGGTTCTACTTCAGCTTGTAGGTAAGAAACCTCCAGAGTTCTTTGATAAATTGGGTTGCGGTTCCGGATTTAAGATTGGACTACAATTACAACTTCAAGGACATTTTGATCTGGCAGAACCCTATCTAAGGCTGCCTTACTACCGACATCCTCAATCAAAAAAATATGATCTCTGGTACCAAATTAATCGAATTAAGCGCAATTTATCCCCCTTAGATCTCCAGGGCAGCATGAAGAAGGAAGGTGGGCTTTATCTCTACTATAGAACACTCGCAGATCTCCAATTGGAAAATAAGCAAGAAGCCAGGGGTCGGCTCAACCAGGTCTTAAAGAAGGACCGCCACAATAGTATGGCTTTACACTTAATGGCGAAGTACTTTGATCAACCCATTGATACAAAGTTTTATTTTCCCAATATGAAGGGATTTTGAAATTGCTTAAGCCAATCTCCTTCTGGAAGTATTCCCTCTATAGCTGCTCCCTTGGCCCAGTATACTGGCTTTCCATCGCACAGACAGCCAGGGCTGCTGTTTGGCCCCTTCGAATACTCACACTAATGGCTCTTTTCGGGCTAGGTCTCAGTTGTAGCTTATCCCTAACACTCCGATTCGATCCAGGAACCATAGCCCTCTCTTATATACCGCCATTCCTATTCTTTTTCATACTCATCTATCTAATAAATTGGATCTACAATGATCGTCACAAGCAGAAAGGACAAGACTCAAACCTACGCTATAGTCTCAGCAAGAGCTTTATTTGGATGAACTTTTTCTCCTCTCTGGTTGGAGCGATATCAGCCCTGATAACAGTCATCCTCTATTGGCTATTCTCAGAATATGTAACGGTCACCATCATTCCTGGCACCAGTGTATCGATCATCTGGATCATCATCGGAACCGTGATTGGCGCAATCTATGGATTCTTCCGTAAGACTTTTCTTCAACTCGAGATGAGGCCATTCATTACAATTCTCTTCTTTTCTCTCAGTTACATTTTTTTCTGTGAATTTCTCAACCTAACACTTGTGAACTACCCGATCGACCGCTTGAGTCCCCTGAAGTATCCCCTGCACTCATTGAGCCGTATTAGCTACCAGGGTCTTAGTATTTTCGGATTCATGCTCATTTTCTATTTCTTTCTAAAGCGCATCAGCTGTGGTTCTTCCTATCTAAGGACAACCCTGAGCGCATTTTTCTGGACCCTCTGCATGGTCTTGCATGTGCTCGTCCTCGCTCAACATTCAACCGCTCTATATATTACTTACGCCAGCGTTTTAGAGAGCCAGGGAAATTTTACCGATGCCAAAAATATGTATGCCCAGGCGATTCCTTATCTAAGAAATGATGAGTTTAATGCTTCACTGCTGCATAGGCAGGGCGTTCTGGAAGTTCTTGATTCACGTCCGAACCATGCCTTAAAGATCTTTAAGCAGGTTGTAGCCGAGCACACAGAATTTGAAGACGACTTCCAAAAGTCCAAAGATTACATCAAAGCCTACAAGCAACAGAAGTCAAAGCCTAAAGAATCACAGATCCTCAAGCTAAAATATAGAACTTTCCAACAAGCTGCTTCTTGCTTTCCTAATTCACTGGCCCTGGTTTTGAATTATTTCCAAAAAGCTCCCATTTCCACCCGGGAGCTTAGTTACCTCATCAAAGAAGGATTCCACCAGGGAACTTTTATTTGGAAGGCACAAAGCTACCTTGAAAAGAAGGATTATCAACTCTTCACAAGCTATTGGCATGACTCCCAAACCGTCATGAACCTGATTGACCATGGATTTCCTGTACTAATCTATGTTCCCCAGCATGTGTATGCGGTTTATGGTTACGACAGACAGTTTAAGATTTTCTTTTCTTACGATACCGCCAAACAGAATCGCTGGGACGACAAGCCTTTTAAGAGTTTCATGGAAGAATGGATGAAAAGTTCATTTCTAATGAGCGTAGTCGTTCCCAAAATAAGAGTTCCCGAGCTAATGCGGTTAGCGCCAAATGTTTTCTTGAGATCGGATTTTTATAACCAAATGCAGAAGCTGGATTTATCACAGTATTATTCTCAAAAAGATAACTTCTGGATAGATTTTGACAAGTATCGTGAAGCACCTAAGGCTGGGCTGGCAGCCATCATTCTAGATAGCCTGCCTTTGAGCAGAGAGATCAACAAAGACATTTCCTGGGAACCGGATGTCTGGGCTGAACAGATTAAGCCTCTTTTTCAAAACAGCTGGGCCAGGCATTGGAGGGTTGCTCAGAAGACCTCACTCTTTCTTGCTAGTAAGGGACAAAATCAAGAAGCCTATGATCTCATTAAGAGGTTTGAAAGAAATCTTAAGGAGGAATCTGAACCCCTGACTGCCGACCTATTTCTGATCAAATTAGCACTCGCAAAGAGAGTCGATGATGAAGATTCTGCCACTGAACTCGAACTCCAGTTAATTGGTGAAGCCGAAAAAGAGGACTGGGATAGTAGTTATTGGGGACATGTACAGAGGGCACGAAGGTTGCAATCACGTGGAGAAACCAGGGCACTCATCGGACTCCTTAGCCCAATCGTTCAAAAGATCAGCCCGAACCGATACGATCATAAAAAGTCTTTTTACGAGATCTTAAACATACTCAAACAAGTCTGCTGCGCTGAGCCAAAGTCAATCACTGATGAGAATCTCCTGTTTCAGCTTAAAATTTCCTGGATCGGCTACGGAATTCCTCTGGGGTGCACCACCGAAGTAGATAGACTCTGAAGAACTGGCAAGAGGCGGGCTCCGTTGATTCGGTTTCGTGAGGGCTGATCTTCTCAGGGGGTTCGAGAAGTAGTGAAGGTCAGTGCTTCGTGAGGAGGACGTGGCATAGTCACGTTCGACGAGGGAAGGGCTGAGATTTGCTGCTTATCGAGCGCGCTGGGTGATCAGCACTCGCGAAACCGGATCAACGGAGCTTTTCTCCGAGTTTGATATACTTCATGTAGAGGTCTTTGTACTCTTCCGAGTCCATTTTACCCTGTACATTCATGTCAAGAAGTTGCTTGTAGATCTTCTTGCGCTCTTCCCGGATGGAAGCATTATCGTAGCGGTTTGTAAACGCCATTGTGGATTTAGGCTGCTGTACGCTAACGGGAGTAGCCGAAGGACTGGCCGCGACCGGCTCTTGAATTTGTTCCGGTATTTCAGCCTGGACATCCTGGACCGGTACAGAGCTTTCGGGCTTCTGCTCAGATTCTGCCTGACCTCCCATACGCTCTAGTACATAGGCTCGTATTTCTGGAAAGGACTCAAAGAGATACTGGTGTCGATCCTTGTTTCCAGCTGCCTGAGGTCTGCCAATAACAGAGCCTTCAACCTTAGGCCCACCCCATTCGTCACGACTATTGAGTGCTAGCCATTCATTAATGAGGCTCTTTCCCTTGGCAGTCGTCCACTGGTTATTGACGACCGGCTCCTGAGTGGCTTCTTCAGAGCCCACATTGGTCGATTCTTCAGAGAATGCCAACAATTCCTTATAGCGATCTTCAATCTTTGTGTAATAAGATTCGATCTCCTGCTGCTTTTGTAGATAGGGGGCAAAATTTGCTTCGTACTTTTCTGATAAACCCTGCGAATTAAGCTGTTCACGAACTTGCATGAGCTGAAGAAAGGTTTCATTGTTCGCTTCAACTGAGGCTTGCATGTTTTGAATCATTTCATCCAGTTTCTTTTTCGTAGCGGCGTCTGAAATATTCTTCAACTGGTTTTGAAAAGTAAGGGTCTCATTGACAGAGGCTATTACAGCGTTTTGTGACTGGTTTGTTTTCTCAAGCAAGGCTGTGATCTGAGCTTCAACGTTTGGATCTACTTTTTTCCCACCACCAAACCATCCCATGACTGTTTGCCAGAGGTCTCCCAGCATCCCTGCTTCTACCTGGGGAGTCGCGAATAGCCCCCCGTATAGTATCAGAGACCCTAAAAACACTTGGCGTAAAATTCTGGTATTGATTCGTAGCATCTGTATCTATCTACGTAGGTGGATGACAAAAGGTTTCCGATGAGAGCATTTCAATTCTCAAGAAAGTCTTTTATGGCCGCACGCACTGTGGCTCGATTTCCCCAATTTTCCCAGTCAACCCAGTGATCAACCCCCGCCCCCCTTAGTAGAGAAACACATTTCTGATCGTAGCAGATACCAAAAACCGGTCTGGAAGAGATCAGGCCTAAGACCAGGCCGTGATACCTCATACTCAATATTCTTTCAGATTTGATGAAGTCAAGGGCAAAACCGAGTGAATCAGAATGATAGACCTGAATTTGCGAGCCTGGGTCGAGTGATCGAATCAAAGCCTCAAGCTGTGGATCTTCTTGAAAGAGAAAGTAGGTTCTGGATAGGGGGACTTCTTTGAGAATCTCTATCCACAACTCCACTGAAAAATCATTCCAACTCCGAAGTACAATCCCAAGACTCCCGCTCCTGATCTGGGGATTTTCCGGATTTAAATCAAATACAAGATCCTTTTTAATTGAAATCCTATCGCGTTCAACAGAGCATTTGACGAGGACTTCCACTGAATCCTGATCACGAACACTTATCTCCTCTACAAATTTTGCACACCATCCCACTAGCACCCGGGAGAAGTGATACCTGAATGGGGAAACTCCCTGATGCTGCCAGAGAATTCTGGTTCCCAGCAGCTTCATAGACATACAGAATCCAAGATAATAAAGAAGAGAAACCAGAGAACTCCTGTCCTGTAGGATCCCTCCGGGACCCAGGGAAAAAAAACGCGAGGAGACGCCCGCGTCCAGAATTTCTGCGAAATTAGATCTTTTGACCTCTCCAGGAAGATTTAGTTTCCCGTGATGTTTCACCAGGAATCGGTGTCCCGATCCTGATGACCTTCTAAACATCACCACGGCCAACAAATCATCACCAAGGTTTGAAAATCCAAAGTACCCAAGATGGATGGTCCCCCTTCTATCAACCTGACGACTCAGGAAAAAAAATAAGGCAACCAGGGGAATCGAGCCTATCCAAAAAGCATGAAACTCCCTGAGAACTCTGAACCAATAGTCGGTATGAAAATGGGAGTAGGTATTGAATGCCGAAACCAATGCCAGGATCAGGCATAAGCGCCCAAGAAATCTCAAGGAAGGAAATCTGAAATATGCATCCATGAAGAGAAATCCCAGTCCCCAATAGCCGAGAATCTCTCTTAGCCTGGGCCTGGAGACAAGGCAGTCCTCGAACCATAATCTCAGGCTCAACTCCAGGTCAAATACCGGCAATACGGCATGATTCGAAGAGCGATAGATCATTGTTGCTAAGATGAGGATCGCCAGTATGAGCAAGGCAAGTGATATTAGAATTCCTCGAATCCTCCTGGTTCTTTGAATGCACGCCACCGCTATCAAGGAGTAGAGCTCATAGGAAGTGATCAGAATTGCGGGAAGCAGAAGCGAAAACTTAATTCCTACGGGGAGAAAAATTCTGGCCTGAAACGCCTGGCAGTGCATCAGGAGGGAGTAGACACTCCCCATAATGATCGTATGTAGGAACAAGGATCCAGGTAGCAGAATAATGCGTCCTGGAGATGTTAATTTGCGGAGTCGAAAATACAGAATCAAGGGTCCTAGTATGGTGAAACCAAGTCCCACTGCCTGTGTCCCGAGGCTTCCCGGCAGCAACAACGCGGGAATTAGAAGATAAAGGTAGAATCCATAAATCCAGCCAAGAAATAGGATCAGGATGCCTTGGAGCCATTTACCCCCGGGAATTTTAGCAAATTCAGAGTCTTGAAATTCAAGACCCAATTTCCAATCAGAGCCCAGGAATTCTAGAAACTCCTTTACCTCTTTTTCATAGGAGCTGGAACTTTTATGAGGAAAGTCTATGACTCTTACGGACCTTTCCCTCAGGGCGCGTCTAAGTCTCTTCCATCTTCTATCAACCTTGAGTCCTATTTCTTCTTCAGGAAAAATTCTATGAACCCAGATGGTCTTGAGGCCAAGAAGATCAGTTGGTGAAACCCATTCAGCCGGAACCATCTCCAGTACGAGATTCATTGCATTGCTGATGGGAAGATTTCCTCTCGGTAACCTCAACTTCCCATCAACCTTCCATTTGTATATCAGGGAAAGATCTTTTGAATACCAAAGGGGAACTTCGGAGAGAATGCCTACAACAATCCTCTCCCTGGGTATTTGCCAGCTAAGAGCAAGTTCAAGACCCTCTTTAGAATCCACCTCGATGAGGACAGGTCTTTTCAGAAGTCTGGCTCGTTGCTGGGATGAAACCTGACGTAAATCCTCAAGGGCAAAAAGAAGGGTGAATACCCTCTCTCTCTCGTGGTAGGAGAGAAACACCGAGAATAGAATCAAGCTGAGTACCAGAAGATAACGTATAGAGGTTTTCATAAAGGTTCAAGGTACTCATCGAACCCTATGGGGTGATCCCTGAGGGATGAACCGATCGCAGGTAAGGAATTACGAAGAAGGCTTATTTGGCGGAGCGGGGGGCCTGGGTGCTCCGGGTGGTCTCGGTCCCGCAGGACGTTGCCCTGGATTAGCACCCGCTCGTGGAGGCTGAGGTCTAGGGCCTGCTCCTGGAGGACGTGGAGGTGCCGGTCTCTGCCCGGGAGGTCCCGGAGGTCTTGGACCCGGTCTGGCTCCGGGTGGTTGAGGGGCTGGAGGTCTAGGTCCGGCACCCCTGGGAGGAGCTCCGGCAGGTGCGGGTCTTCCCTGCTGTGCTGGCCTCGGACCTGGTGGGCGTGGAGGACCAGTGGGTCTGGCACCCTGGGGCCTGGGGGCTTGAGCCGGTCTTTGCTGTGCTTGCTGCTGCATAGGAGCCCGAGCAGGTTGAACCTGAGCAGGTGGTGCCTGAACCGGAGCGGCCTGGACAGGTGTGGTTCCGGATTCTGCCGCGACGATTGCCGCGAGCTTCGCTTCAAGTTCGGGGACTTTGTCAGGATCGATGTTTTTGGCCTTATCGAGGGCAATTTTTAGTGCTACCTTCTCATTGATTTTATCGACACCTCGAACACATACCATGTTTCTTCCCGACTCTTTACAAACGTAAAGCATATCGTCGGCTGCCGTCATGACCTCATGGAGAGTCTTTCCATCCTCAGGATAAGACGCTACTCCAACAGATAGTGTGACACTTAGCTTTCCAGCCTCGGTTTCAAATTTCTTGGATTCAATATTCTTGCGAAGCTTTTCAGCAATTGCCCTGGCGTCCGCTTTCTGAGTCGCGGGCAGGATTTGTCCAAACTCCTCACCGCCATAGCGTCCGGCTAAATCACCATCTCTGCAGACCGTTTTATACTCCTGGGCAACTCCCGCGAGGACAAAGTCCCCGATAGCATGGCCATAGGTATCGTTGAAACCCTTGAAGTGGTCAATATCACTCATAAAGAAGGTTACCGAGGTTCCCTCCCGATCTGCCCGTTCCATTTCATTTTCAAAGAAGTCCAGCATGGATCGACGATTATTCAGACCTGTAAGAGCATCGATCGTTGCCCACTCCTGTGTCTTATTGAACAAGGCAGCATTTTGAATCGCCATTCCAGCCAGAGAAGTAAGAATAGTAACCAGCCTCATTTCCTCGCCCCTATTTTCTGACTTTTTCTTCTCGACAGCCTCAATATTTAGAACACCAATCATGCTTTCTGTAGTGGAAAGAGGAGCACAAATATGAGTTTTCTGACTGGTGAATTTGGCAATCTGGGAGAGGTCGGGGTTGGACTTGAGGGATTCGTCATCGACAACGATATTCTTTTCAGCGCAATATCCTACAATTCCTTCGCCCATCTTTGCGGAAAACGCTTGAACCTCAGCGGCATCCCAACCATGGTGAGCCGCTAATTCCATTTCATTGGTTTCTGGCGCGATTAGTATGAGTGAGGCTTTAGTTGCATGCATATTACGAATCACGTTTTCCATCGTGATCTCGATAACCTTGTGGGGATCAAGGGTAGATCCCACAACCTTGGCCATATTGGACAGTGAAACCATGAGTGAGGAAAGGGAGAGAACCCTATTCTTTGACTCTTCCAATTGACCGGAAAGCTTTTGAGTTTCCTTCATTTTTCGACTGAGATCTTCCTTGATCTGATCGATGGATTTCTCGCCCGCCTTGGGTTCTTCTCCTTTTTTAATGATAAAGTCGAAAATCCAGGAAACAATTCCGGCAAGGGAGGCTGCTCCAATGGAGGCTATCATCAACCCAATGTTTACGTTTCCGGCCACATCTTCGGGTTCAATGAACTCCCAATCTTCCACGCCCAGAGAATAATAACCATATCCGGAGCCTAATGCTCCAACGAAGGCAACAATGCCCACTACTACTACCCGTAAAAACAGAACTAAGGCCGGTGACATATGCTTTCGATCAATACTTTTGAACTATTCCTTACTTTTCTCTACCGGACTTTTCGCTACAAAAAGAGTTAAACAAGCCTATTATGAATGCCTTCAGAGAGTTCATGTTACCACAATGATCTCGGATCAGGTGCAAGGATTTCACCGGTTATGAGCACGAAAAATCACCCAAAGAGTCAAACCGAGAAATACCAGGTTCTGAGTCCAGCCGGCTAGAAATGGGGAGAGAATTTCATTCTTTCCCATTGGCGCACAAAAGCCCATGATGATGAAGTAAAAGAAGGAGAGAGTAAGACTAATTCCAAAACCTAAAAAACCTCCTCCCCTGGGAGAGGCTTGTCCAAGTGCTGCTCCTAGTAGAGTAAAAATGAAAATCGCGAAGGGAAAAGCAGTCTTGGAATAAAAATCTACCCATAAGGGAACCGTAGAAATAACTCCCCTGCTCTCGTGATATCGAATCAAATCGAGAAGTTCTACATACCCCACTTCAGCAGGTTTTTTCTTCTCATAACGCTCCATATCCCGCGAAGTTAAGTCCAGTTCATACTCCATCATCTCTCTGGAATCATTAACCCTGGAGACACCATCAACCAGGGCTTCCTTCCATGTGGATACCCATAGGTTCCGTAAAACCCATCCCCCTGATTCGTTCAGCGATGCGCTCAGGGCCGAAATCATTCTTCCTTCTGGCTCATAAATCACCAGGTCCTTCAATGTTTTGGTATTGAGCTCAATTTTCCCAATACAAAGAAGACGGTCTTTTGAGATTCGAAGAACCACATTGCGACGATAGGTGGGTTTTTGGGCTCGCTTGATGTGCTCTGTGAAGATTTCACCTCTGCGTTTCAGTGCCGGTGGAATCACGAGATCCTGCACCGCTAAAACAATTAAAAATACAATCAGGGAAAAGAGTAAGGTAGGTCTCAGTGTTGAAAAAAAACTGACTCCACCAGCGAACATTGCGACCAGTTCCGAGTTCCTCGAAAAGGTATTGTAGACCAGTAGGCCTGCTAGCAAGGAGGCGGTTGGGAAGATGAAGAGCATATCCTTGGGTAAGGAACATAGGAACCATTCAAAAACGACCGCGCCATCAATTTTATTCTTGAACAGAAAATCCATAGCCTTCTGCATAGGATCGAGGGCAATAATCAGAGTCGTTCCAAGGAGTCCAAAGAGGAAAGGTCCCCAAAGGCGCCAAAAAATGTAGCGATATAGGATTTTCACGGATAGCTCAGGAGTTCTCGGACTTCTCCAGGTGAGAGCGCAAAAGTTCGGCCTCTTGTTCCTGAGTTAACTTCCATGATCCTTTTAGGAGTCGAACTTCTTCAGGATTTATCCCATTAGGAGGTCTTAAAAACCTGGCATTCTCATTCGTGAGCAAATCACCAGGGCTAACTCCTTCATCGAGATACAGTCCCCTTCGGGCTATGTTCTTGACGGGCACTTCATCCTGAATCACCGGTTTTTTCCATTCTCCCAGTGCATGAAATACATCCTGACACCCCTTCACCAATTCCTTAAGCCCGTCCGGCATGATGGACATTTTATGATCCGGGCCTTCCAGCTCACAATCCAGTGTGAAGTGTTTTTCGATGAATAACGCTCCCAGGGCAATAGCCCCCAGGGGGACCGCATTCCCTACACTATGATCGGAAAGGCCGATGGGGACGGGATATAAATTTGAAAGTGTATGCACAAATCTCAGGTGAATATCTTCCAGCCTGGGAGGATAATTGGAAATACAGTGGAGCAACACCAGGGGATAATCTACAAGAAAATTCTGTGACATCAGATGATCTATCTCAGAGAGCATCCCCATTCCGGTGGAAATGATAAGAGTACGCTTTGTTGCAGTCGCAGCCTCAATCATGTCGAAGTAGTTCATGTCTCCAGAAGCGATTTTTATAGCATCAACACCTAGCTGATCGAGAATACTTACATACGAAAAGCTCAAGGGAGTCGAGATGAAGTCAATTCCAACTTGTCTACAATGATCTCCCAATTTTCCAAACTCGTCCGGGCTCAATTCACATTTGCGAAAAACCTCCAAAGCCGCCTCCTGGGAGGAGTGGAGAAATTCTTCCGCGAAGTAACTTTGAAATTTTACACCCTGGGCTCCGGCTTCTTTGGCGGCATCAATAGAGCGTAGTGCCAGGTCTAAATTCCCATTATGGTTCAAACCAATTTCAGCCAAGATATAAGGCTCTTTTGGATTTAAGAAGGAATGAGCTCCAATGGTTACATTTCTCATTCTTAACCGTCCTTTTGAAAACCGTTTGCTTTTCGGTATAGAAGAAAGACATTATATACTCAAAGTGAAGATTTTTGTCCGAACTGGCATCCAATTCGCAGCCAACCAATTCCATGACTCAGTAGAAAGCTGACCATCTGGAGAATAATCCTACAACGGCGGGGCAATTCGACTTTCGCTTTAAGCAAAGCGTGATCATTCCGACAAAAATAAAGTACGGGGAGAAACAATTATGAAAAAGCTTTTCTTATTCATGCTCATCCTTTCACCAATCCATTCGGAAGTTGCCAAAGAGGCACAGCTTCTCCTAAAGAAAGCACTGGAATTTAACGCTCTTGGTGATTATCCCTCCGCCCTGTCAAAGTTCATCGAAGCTTATAACGTGGACCAGGGAATTCTGGGGCTTAAGGATGAGGGGCTATTGCCCAATGGAACCAAGTATTTCCAACGATATTTGCGTGATAATCCTGGAGATATCAATTCATTGATGTGGTTAGCGTCCATAGCAACCATGAAGGCAGATTACCGCGAGGCAATTGAGTATTATCAAAAGGTGGTTCATCTCGCTCCCAAAACAGAGGAAGCTTTAGAAGCCGATAAGGAAATTCTTCGTCTGGAACAAATTATTCGTGGAACTCAGCAAGCCCAGGAACAAAGACGGGTTCAGGAAAATCAGGAAGTAGCCGACCTGGACCGAATCAAGACAAATGTCACACGGGACATTGAAACCAAGTACCAAAAACAGCTAGAGGGTCTAAATGAGAAAATTGAAGGGCTGGAAAAGGAAAAACAAACTCTGGCTGAGGAGGCCAGAAAGGCCAAGGAAGAGACTCAGACCCTAAGAGATGAAATCACCAAGCTCAAAGAACAAGATGCCCACCATAGAAGACTATATCTGTTCTATAAGAGAAAAGCCGGCGGCGGTGCGAGCACTGATTAGAGAAACAAAAAAATTTCCAATCAATTCTACTTCCCCTTCACTTCCTATTTCCTCAACCCCATGATTTCCTGCTGCTTTTCACTAATGGCTTTCTGAATCTCCAGGGTGAGCTTTTCAAGCTCTTCTCTTTCCAGGTTTCCCTCTATGGTTTTCAACCTTGGAGGAAGAATATGAATCGAGGTTTGACAGGCTTTGGGGAAAAGTTTGTCTTTAGAACAAACCTCAAAGGTACCATGGAGATAGACTGGAACAATTGGAACCCGAGCTTTGCAGGCCAAAGAAATCACACCTTGCTTAAAAGGTTGGACTAGACCATCAATAGAGCGCGAACCTTCCGCGAATACACCCAGGTTTAAACCAGCTTTAAGATGTTTTAGGGAATGCTTCAAAGCACCAAAATCAAGAATGTCGCGATTGACCGGAATATTACCCGCCAGTTCACTCATGGGACTAAACCAGGGAATTCTATGCAGCTCTATTTTTGTCATAAAATTCAAAGTGTCCGGATAATATCCCCAGATTAAAACCGGATCCCAACTTGAGCAATGGTTCATAACCACCAGATAGGGCCTTGGAAGTTCATTGAGATTCTCTGCACCAAATACCTTGGGATCAGTAAGGGCTAGTGAGCAGATCAACCGACCTGCGACACGCCCCAGGACATGATGAATGGTATAGATGCTATGAGTTCGCGGCTTTTGGATATTCTCACTCATCTGGAGATATGGTTCTCAATCGAGAGATTAGAGGATAAACTACGAAAATTGAAAGCTGCGGAGTATTCATGAATTTAGAAAAAAACCTAGGTCTACGATATCACCTCTGGAAAAACCATGGCAAATCTCTGATGAACCGGTTTGAACCTGAAGTCAGAGAGAAGTATGCCTACATTTTTGTCCTCGGAGATTTTGAGTCTCTTCTAAAGGCAAAAGATCCGATCCTTGTTGAGCGCGTGGAACTTTACCAGGCGTGTCTGATCGAAGGAATGATCAAAATGGCGCTCGACGAAATCATGGAACCCTTTGTCTATGAGACGAGGCTTCCATCACGTGACCACATCGAAATCGTCAGTCACGGACAGCTGGGTATCATTCACTCGATTCGTGAAAACTCTAACGGATATGGCTTTGAGCTAAGCAGATATTACGGCTCCAAACCAGAGGAAATACTGGATATGAAAATCTGCCACGAGCTAGACGACTTGATCAATTCAATAGCTGGACTCGAAAAAGTCTGGAGGGAAAAAAAGGGAAGCGCTTACAAGAAGCCTTGAGGCTATCAGTCTTGAGGACGAAATCGTTCTGACAGGCTCTCTATCTTCAGGACGGATTTAAGTCTGCGGGCTTATTCACGTTCTGCCCAATAAGAATCGCAAGCCAGGCATTCGCGATATACCAAAAGAATTCACCATAAAACTGTTCCGGCACATAGGCCAGGTCCACTGGAGCAAAGAAAGCACCTACTAGTAGATAAGCTCCAAGACCAAACCCTACTCCTTGAAAAAAAGGACGCAGCTTTCGATACTGAAAGAAAAAACCTGCCATGATCAAAACCCAGAATGAAGAACGAAAGATAGCGTTTCCTTGCTCCGGCCCGAACAAGAAAAGATCCCATTCGGGTATGGGACGAGAGACCAAACCGCTAAGGCTATCCACCGGAAAGAGATAGGCCAGGGGAAAAAGTCCAACCCCAAAAATCCCCAGCCCAATTAAAGAGAGTGGATGGAAAAACTGAGTGATCCTGCGGCGTAAGAAAAGTCCCCCGAGAAGAAAGGCACAGATGAGACGGAACCAGCCGGGTTCTAATACAGCTGCCTTCAGAGCATTCCCCACATCAAGAATACCTGAACCATATTCATTTGCACTGCCTTTCTTTCTTGAAGAGTCTTTTAGGATAGAACGGATCTTATTGGCATGACTCACCCCTGCTGAAACCAATAAAGCAGCGGCCCCTGCCACATGGGGTGCTGCCATGGAAGTCCCCATGAATAGCATATAGTCATCTTTGCCCGGGTTTTGAGTGTAAATTGTGTTTTGCAGTACCCCATCAGGATACCCATCTCCATTCTGATCGACCTGAACATTTCCTCCCGGTGCGGCAATTTCAATTTCTGGCCCCCTGGAGGAATAGAAGGTAATCTTTTCGTCATACTGTACTGCGCTAACAGCAACGCATTCAGGATATTTAGCGGGATAGCCTACAGATCTACCGCTGTTTCCGGCAGCACAAATGGAAAGAACTCCCTTCTTATGCGCATACTGAAGAGCTTTCCTCAAAGCCCGCGAAGGCATTGGACCACCAAGGCTCATATTGATTACATGGGCACCTTTGTCAGCAGCATACCTGATAGCGCGGGCAATCCCATCAATAGTTCCTCTTCCTGATTTATCCAGTACTTTTAGCGGCATAATTTTCGCCGCTGGAGCAACGCCCACCACGCCCAGCTCATTATTGGTGGACTGAGCTATGGTCCCAGCTACATGGGTACCATGACCATGATCATCGTTAGCGTGCTTATTATTTGCTAAGAAATTATACGGAGCTACAAACTCAGCCTGATTAAGGTCTCGGGCCACATTAAATTCCCCGTGTTTTTCAAAAGCCACTCCAGTATCAATTACAGCAACAACAGCGCCTTTACCAGTACTAAAGCGAGATGCCTCTGAAAGACCAATCTGAGCCATATGCCACTGGAATTTATAATAAGGGTCATTAAAATCCTCAGGGTTAGGATTTCGAAAACCACTATCCTCAAAGACACTCATTACATAGTTGGGCTCGACATGCTCCACCAGGGGTGACTTCTTTAATTTATGGATCCAATGCCTAAAATCCACAACCTTTCTTGCTATGGTCCACCGCTCAGCCTTAAAAAAGCCTGGAATGGGTTCTACATCAATGCCACGTTTTTTCTCAAAGGACTCAATTTGCTCCTGGGTGACTTCATCTTGAAAATCAATGATGAGTCCCCGGACTTCCACTTGAGAATGAGAGTTCAGGTTATTGGAAACAATAATCTTTCCGTCGGAACAGAAGATTGAAGTAAAACAAAGAAAAAATAGAGGAACCCATTTCATAAGTACGCCTCCCAGCATCAAGCCGGAATCCGGTTGGTAAGCAGAAGTTTACGGTCGACCTAGTTCAGGATGATTTTCAAGAATATACTCATAACGATCCCTTGTTACACCGCTGGACTCGTTAAAAAGAGGAGTACCCCCCAGGTACATAGTAGTTTTGGGATCTCCATATTCATTGAGTCCGTTCTCCGTAATCCAGGAATCAATGCGCTTCTTCATCTCGTCTGAGATTTTGCCCCGAGCCTGTGCACCGCCAGGCATCACAATTTTTCCGTCCTGCATCGCAGACTCCTTAGAATCATCCGGACCCTTAATACTATTGTAAGAGCACCCCATGGAAAAGACAAGGATGGAGCAAAGTGCCGCAATAGTGCAAAGAATAGTAATCAATGAGTTTTCACGCATTTGAAAGACCTTTCGGTTTCAACAAATCATCCTTAAACAACAAAAACTTCCAATCTGCCCCATCCTCAGTCACTACGACAAAAACAAGCTCAGAAAGGTTCCCAAAGATGCGCTATATTTTCATTTACCATGCGCAACATTACTGAGATGAAATGGGACATTTGGAGAAATATTCTTTAGCGTGCTCAGACAAACATTGTCTTTCGCACCCATTCACACCACACTTCTGCATTTGCTCAGTCCCAACACCTTCGAGACGTTCTCTCTGAAAACAACAGTAGCTTGATTTAGCCGTAGTTCCCATGCTCCAGTGAATCTTCTTACGGTTGTGATGAATGGGAAATAGATCTTCGAACATGCAATCCTGACAGATGCGAAAAACCCAGTCATCATAAATAGCCAAGATGGCACTGCAATCAGCACAAACCGCGGCCTTACAAAACTTGCAACCAGTGGAATACCACTCCACGCCCGCCTCCACAGCAGCAGAAGGGGTTAATCCATCAATTTCACCAGGGTCCACATAATCATCCCCCTCCACTAGAAAGTAGTGAAAATAATCCGATTCTGGCAAAAAACCAGGATCAAACTCCTTCTCACACCAATGACAAACCGGCCCTTTCTGTGGAGTGTCATAGAAGCAATTCCCTTCTTCTGCGGACGATCCACCCCAATCAAAACCGAGGGCTAAGCCAATGATTCGCAAGAATTTCTTAAACATGACAAAGCCTGGTGAAAGGGATCACAGGTTCATTCTTTCAGTACCGAAGGATCAAAGTACACTTCATTACGCGAAATCTTTTCTTGTGAGAGTTCCACCAGGTCCATACCTGAGAAAGTCTTCCCGCTTTTCAAGCATACTGACCATTTAAAAACGAATCCATTGGAAGTGGGCACCAATAACTCCCGCTGCCATACCCAGTCTGGATATTTACCAAGGAGACGGTTTAGGTAGGTTCTAAACTCATCAAGTTCAGTGATACCTCCAGGCCGAGCAGGATCAGAATAAAAGAACTCAGAAGCATAAAAGGAAAGAAGGAGCTCAGGTTGATTCCCAGTCCAGGCTTTGAGCCAGGAATCACAAAACGTCCCTAAATCCACACTGGGTTCCTTTCCAATGCTATTTGTAGCAGAGAATAAATCAAAGCAAGGAAGAGACAAAATAACGAAGTTGGTCTCGGGATGTCCACCCATCTTCTCAAAGAAAATAATTCGAGCTCTCCTAGAGTTTTACCTTTTCTCAAAGGGAGATTTGGTAGTCGACCTTCGGAAGAATCACGACAGCCGAGGGTTAGTTGAAACTTGAATTCACAAAGGCGTACGCCAACTGAGTCGGCTTCGGAGAGGATGGCGTCAGCCAGGAGGTTCGAGAAGTAGTGAAGGTCAGTGCTTCGTGAGAAGGGCGATGCTATCGCATCGTTCGCCGAGGGAAGTGCTGAGATTCGCTGCTTCTCGGAGGTCCTGGATAGACATCCTCCCCGAAACCGACTCAGTTGGCGTAGAAGTCCTTTAGTCGGCTTAGGGCATCCTTGTTGGCCTGGAGTTTTTTAATTGCCCGATTTTCAATCTGCCGTACGCGCTCGCGAGTAATCCCCATCATGTTTCCGATCCAGCTTAAAGAACGAGGAACTCCGTCATCAAGGCCAAATCTTAGCTGGATGATCATTCTCTCACGGTCGGAAAGGGAATCCATAACCTTGCTAATCTGATCCCTCAGGACACGCTTGAGGACTACAACTTCTGGCGAATGTTCTTCCGTTGTGTCTTCCAAAAAATCTCCGATAGAAGATTCAGATTCATTCAATGAGTGCTCAATAGAGATCGTTTCCTGGACCATTTGGAGAAGATTCTTAATTTGGGCTTCCGGCAGCCCGGTATTTTCAGCAAGTTCCTCAATCTTAGGTTCTCGACCATATTGATCGGTGAGTTCGCGTTTAGCTCGCTTGAGTTTGTTGAGAGTCTCCATGACATGGACAGGAATTCTCACTATGCGAGGCTGTTCCGCGATAGCGCGAATTATTGCCTGTCGAATCCACCAGGTGGCGTAGGTTGAAAACTTGTAACCGAGGGAATAGTCAAATTTTTCGATGGAACGCAACAAGCCCATATTTCCTTCCTGGATTAAATCCAGAAACAGAATTCCTCGGTTCACATATTTTTTGGCGATGTTGACGACCAGACGAAGATTGGATTCCACCATTTCCTGCTTGGCCTCGATATCTCCCATTTCAATTTTTTTGGCTAACTCAACCTCTTTTGCCATATCTATGAGATTGAGCTGCTTCAGATTGATCAGGTAGCTCTGAACAGGATTATCCATGCCCTCGTATTCAGTGGAGGTCTTCTTTTTGGTCGGAGCTTTGGGATGTCCCTTTCTCTTCGACCTCAGACGGTTGAATTTGCGTTCAGCCATAGCTTTAGGACTTCTCCGTGAAAACTCCGGTCTTGGAATACTTATCGAATCGAGTCTTGACTCGTTCGTCAGGGTCCAGGGTACCGATTTCCTTAAGATTCCGTAAGATAGCCTTTTTCACATTATCGAAGGTCATCTTGTAGTCGTGATGGGCTCCACCCAGGGGTTCTTCAATAATCTCATCGATCACTCCCAGCTCCAAGAGATCCGTAGAAGTCAATTTTAGCGCATTTGCGGCAGTTTCAGACTTGGTGACATCCTTCCATAAAATGGACGCACACCCCTCTGGACTGATCACGGAATAAATTGAATGCTGAAGCATGAGAGTTCGGTCACCTACACCGAGTGCAACCGCGCCTCCACTTCCACCCTCGCCAATTACCACCGCAATCACAGGACATCTTAGAAAGCTCATTTCAAAGATATTTCTGGCAATTGCCTCCCCCTGTCCTCTCTCCTCAGCTTCCTTTCCCGGGTAGGCGCCAGGTGTATCAATAAAGAGGATTAAAGGGCGCAGAAATCTATTAGCAAAGCGCATAATCCGAAGGGCCTTGCGATAACCTTCCGGATGAGGCATACCGAAATTCCGAAAAATTTTCTCCTCGGTTCCACGTCCCTTCTGGTGCCCAATGACTACCACAGGTTTTCCTTTGAGCTTGGCTATTCCCCCGACCACAGCATGATCTTCTGGAAACTGCCGTCCGCCGTGAAGTTCCACGAAATCATCAAAAATAGCCTGAATATAATCCAGTGTGTAAGGACGCTGTGGATGACGAGCAATCTGGGTGACTTCCCAGGCGGAGGCTCCCTCGTAAACATCTTTCCTGAGGCTCTCCAGTTTGTTTTGAAGTTGGGCTATCTCCGCCGACAAATCTACTTTATTACTCTCTGAAAGCTTTTCGAGCTTGGAAATTGTGCCTTCAAGCTCGTTGATTTCAGTTTCAAAGCCAAGAGGATCAACCGACATAGTAGCTCCCATCCTCCTCTTTGAAAAAACTAAGAATCTTTCCGAGAGTTTCCCTCATTTGGGTTCGATGAACAATTCGGTCAATGATTCCCTTATCAAGAAGAAATTCAGAAGTTTGAAACCCTTCCGGCAGAGTCTCGTGAATGGTCTGCTCAATGACCCTTGGACCGGCGAAACCAATCAGAGCCCTGGGCTCTGCCAAAATCACGTCACCCAACATGGCAAAGGAGGCTGTCACCCCTCCCGTTGTGGGATCGCAAAGAACAGAAATAAAGGGGATATGAGCTTTGGAGAGAATGGCGATGGATTGGCCCGTTTTCACCATTTGCATAAGAGATAGGATCCCCTCCTGCATACGGGCTCCCCCGGAAGCTGAAAAAATGATCAGTGGGATATGCAGTTCCAATGATTTTTGCGCAGCCCGAAAGATCTTCTCCCCAACTACCGAACCCATGGATCCCCCCATGAATTCAAAGTCAAAAATGCCGAGCACTACCGCATGATTCTGAATACTTGCGACACCCGTTGAGATTGCCTCTTCACTCTGGGTCTTCTGTTGAGCGGATTCCAGCCTATCGGTATAGGTTTTGGAATCGGTGAAACTCAAGGGATCTGAGGGAAGGATTCCCCTTCCGAATTCCTCAAAGGAATCTTGATCGCAAAGGGTCTCAATTCTCCGAATGGTTGGAATAGCTAAATGCTTATCACAGTGAGGGCAAATATAAAGCTGCTTGTCCAGATCCTTATTGAAGATCGCCTCATCGCACTGCGGACACTTCTTCGCTACGTCGGGAATTCCACTTTTTACTTTCGCGAACCAACCCATGTTCTATCCGTCCAGACCCATAACAGGGCTTGTTACACTCCAAATCATGTTACCAGCAGGTCCATAGACAGGGCAAACAAAACCTTGACAAAAAAGAAAAATGAAATTCAACTGAATTCAGCTTAATTTCGACGACCATGGAAGGTCCTTGAGGGAGGTCTTAGCAGAAGTCCGATCTTCTCTTCTCCGAGGGCTTTATCAAATTCCCGGATACAATCAAGACTACCGTCTATCTTATGATCGGGTAAATCCATTTCTACCTTATAGCCGTCACAGGGGTACAGAATCTTGAGATGCTTTTGTCCAATATGGCGTTTGGCGACAACTTTCAAGGAACGAATCATCTCCTTATCAATGCTGGAATGATCCAGTTTGAGGGCTAATTCAAGATTCCAACGCTGGCTGGTGTGGAGATTATCAAGAAGCTCCATATCCTCCACCAGAATCTGGGGTTCCTGGGTAAAATTGCTCGTGCCCCGAGTACCTGAAACCACCACCACCTGGTCATCCAAGACTTTAAAAGTTACTCTTTCAAACTGACGGGCAAAAACCACACACTCAATTGTCTGGCTATAGTCAGTAAGCCGGAAAGTGATCCAATCCTTTCCATCCTTATTCACCCTCCGGCGAAAGGCGGATACCATACCCCCTAAAACCACACTTTCTCGATCTCGGATCTCCAGAACATCTCGGCATCGATTGGGACAGGCCCGATCCAAAAACGGTCTATACTCATCCAGAGGATGGCCTGAGAAATAAATTCCTGTGAGCTCCTTTTCCCACACCAATTGCTCGACAAGGGAACTGCTAATGGATTCATCAAAAGAGTCCGGCATGTCCTTTATCTTTCCTTTTGATTCCATCAACATTTTCTGTCCGCTTTTTCGATTTCTCTGGAACTCCTGCGCTTCTCTCATGGTCGAATCCACAATGGCCAACTTTTGAGCACGATTGCCAGGAGACTCATCGAAGGCCCCAACCTTAATGAGGTTTTCAATTACCCGTTTTTGAACCGCAAATAGATCCACACGGCAGCAAAAATCTCTCAGGGACAGAAAAGCACCATCCACGGCGGCACGCTCAATGGCTCCAACAGCCTTTGCGCCTATCTCCTGAACTCCTCCAAATCCAAAGGTCACAGAATCCCCGTCTACACCAAACTGATAGGCAGGACGATTTACCCTGGGTGCCTGAATGGAGACAGAAAGCCTTTCACAATCAAGCGCCAGAGTAGAGACTAATTCTGTATGATCTTGCTTTGCCAGGGTATCGGTAAGAGCGGCTGCGAGAAATTCCGCCGGATAATGAGTCTTCAAAAATGCGGTTTGATAGCAGATTAAACCATAAGCGGCTGAATGCGACTTATTGAAGCCATAGCGGCCAAAGGTCTCTATCATCGCGTAAATTCGCTCTGCTTCCGCCGACTTTAGACCGTTTTTTACAGCACCCGCTACAAACAGCTCCCCGTGTTTGCGTATTCCCTCCAGTTTCTTTTTACCAATCGCGCTGCGAAGATCATCAGCCTGGGCCATATCATAACCGGCAAGAATCACAGCTGAATTCATAACCTGCTCTTGATAAAGCATAATCCCGCAAGTTTCCTCCAGCAGTTCTCTGAGCTTTTCATGAGGAACTTCCGCGTCTTCAGGATTTCTTCGGTTTCTATAGAAGGTTTTGTCCATGCCAGATTCCAATGGTCCCGGCCTTCCCAGTGCAACCAACGCGATGATGTCTTTAAATGTATTGGGCTGCATTTCTTCAATCACCCGGCGAAACAGGGGCGAGTCCACCTGAAACAATCCCGATGTAAATCCTCTGGAAATCGTCTCAAAAGTATCTCTGTCATCGAGAGGAATTTCAGAAAGATTCAATTCAATATTGCGGTTAGCGCGAATATGGTCCAAAGCATCCTGGATGGTGGTCAGCGTTGAGAGTCCGAGAAAATCCATTTTCAAAAGACCCTGGGATTCGAGCACTCCGCCATCATATTGAGTACAAATGGAATCGTCGTAACCGGCCAGAGGTACAAATTTGCTCACATCATCGGGAGCAATGACCACGCCAGCGGCATGAATTCCGGTATGGCGGGGAAGGCCTTCCAGTTTGACCGCAACCTCAAAGAGGTTTTCATATTGATCTTTCCAGCGCTGCATCTCTGCGGAGCTGTCAATGGCCTCCACAAGACTCTTAGCATCCCTGGGGATACTCTTGGAGATTTCATTCGCTTCATCATAAGGTATCTCCATGACCCGGGCGACGTCTTTGATTACAGCCTTCGACTTAAGAGTTCCAAAGGTGATGATTTGAGCGACTTTTTCCGCTCCATAGCGATCTTTTACATACTGAATCACTTCATCTCGCCGGCGAACGCAAAAATCTATATCAATATCAGGCATGGAGATTCGGTTGGGATTGAGGAATCGCTCAAAAAAGAGCTCATATTCCATCGGATCAATATCCGTAATTCCCAGTAGATAGGACACAATAGACCCGGCCGCAGACCCTCTTCCAGGTCCAACGGGAATACCCTTCTCCTTGGCCGCCTGGATAAAGTCTGACACGATCAAAAAGTAGGCCGGAAAACCCATATCCGAGATTACTTTGAGCTCATGATCCAGTCTTTCCTGATGAGACTTTGGGAATGTACTGAAACGCTTTGGAGACGCTTCTTCACAAAGCTTGCGCAAATAACTGGATTCATTGAAGCCATCGGGAATATCAAATTCAGGTAGATGAAGCTGATCAAAAGTCAGCTCCACATCACAGGAGTCGAGAACCTCCAGAGTTCTTTCACAAGCATCCTCAAACCCTTTCATCCGTTCATACATCTCCGCGGCTGACTTGAAGTAGAACTCCCTGCTGACAAAGCGAGGCCGACGGGGATCGGAAACTGTCATCTTCTCATCGATAGCCATGAGGATTTCATGAGCCGTTGAATCTTCCGGACGGTTATAATAGGTATCATTCGTTGCGATGAGGGGAATTGAGGTTTCCTTGGAAAGGGCACGAAAGACCTCGTTGAGTTCACGATCTTCAGCAAGCCCATGGTCTACAATCTCAAGGTAAAGATGACCCTTATCAATCTGCTCCTTTTTTTCTGAGATGAAGCGCAAAGCCCCTTCTCGATCACCTCTTTTTAGAAGAGAAGCTACCAGCCCCTTTTTCTGCGCCATGATCACAACAAGGTCTGAACAATGTTTCGCGAAAAGGGTTTCATCAACACGGGGCAGGAAATGAAATCCCTCATTCCACCCAAGGGAACTCATTTTCATCAGGTTTTGATACCCGGCATAGTTCCTGGCCAGAAGAACCAGGGAATGATTTTCATATAAGTCCGGAATTTTACGGGAATCCATCGGACCTGTAGTCAGGATCAACTCGGTACCCAGAAGCGGTTTAATCTTACCTTCAGAGGCCTTATAGAATTCGACGGCGCAAAACATATTACCCAGGTCGGTGATAGCCAAACCGGGCATGGAATACTCCTCTGCCAGTGAAACTAGCTCCTTGACCCTTGAAGAAGATTTGAGAAGGGAATACTCGGAGTGGACATGAAGGTGTACAAAATTTTTACTCAATCTTCTGCTCCCGTCCACTCTCCGCTCTTCATAGTACGCAGGATTGGATTTACTCCGAAATGATAGGGGAGACTCCTGTAATCATCTGAATCCAAAATGAGAAGGTCCGCATCTTTTCCCTTCTCAAGGGAGCCTACTCGCTCCTGAATTCCCAGCGAGCATGCGGCATTGAAGGTTGACGCTACCAGGGCTTCTTCCGGACTCATTTTTAACATCAAACCTGCCAGGCTGATAATCATGGGCATGGATTCTGTATAACAGCTTCCCGGGTTACAGTCTGTAGCCAGAGCAATGGGGATATCCATCGAAATCATCTTGCGCGCAGGCGCATATGATTTCATTAAGGAATAGGAGGTTCCCGGCAGGAGAGTCGCGATGGTTCGTGAGTTTCGCAGAGCCTCAAGACCTGACTCGGTGACAGCTACGAGATGATCCACACTCATAGCGCCCATAGCACATGCCCGTTCCGTCCCTCCAATGGGATGAATTTCATCGGCATGGAGTCTCAACCCGAGTTGATGTGCCAGGGCTGACTGAAAGATTTCATCCGTTTCCTCTACATCAAAGACGCCCTTCTCGCAGAAAACATCACAAAATCGAGCTAATTTTTTCTCCGCCACTACGGGAATCATTTCATTAGCAACCAGCTTCACGTAATCCTGTCTTGAGTCTTTATACTCCGGGGGGATCGCATGGGCTCCAAGAAAAGTTGGATGCACCTCCAGAGCCGTGAGTTGACCAAGCTCGTTGATTAATCTCAAGGATCTGATCTCCTGTTCGGTTGAAAGACCGTACCCCGATTTGATCTCAGCTGTAGTTGTACCATGGGCAAGCATTCGCTTACAGCGCATCGCGCTTTGCTCAAGAACCTCTTCATCGCTAGCCTCTATGAGCATTCTTCGCGACTCCAGAATTCCCCCTCCTTCCTGAAGAATTTCAAGATAGGGTTTGCCGGCGATTCTCATGGAAAATTCCTTCTCACGAGTGCCCGCAAAAAGGGCATGTGTATGGGAATCAACAAAGCCAGGAATTACCGCCCTACCGCCAGCGTCATAGATATCTTCAGGCTTAACTTCATCCAAGAGGCGGGAAACCGAGGACTCAGTTCCAATCGCTGCGATGACCCTTCCATCTGTAATTACAGCTCCCCTTTCAATCACTCCTACCTCGAGCATTTCCAATCCTCGACGCGGACTCAAATCGGAAGGCGCGCAGGTCACCAACTGGGAAACATTAACAATCGCTTTCATGATTTGGATTCCATCGGAATGTTGATTCCGTGGCTCCTGGCTGATTCTTTGGCTTCGGGATAACCCGCATCAGCGTGCCGGATGATTCCCATCTGGGGATCAGAACGAAGAACTCTGCTAAGACGTTGGTCCGCCGCATCCGTACCATCGCACACGATGACCATTCCGGCGTGAATGGACTTACCCATTCCAACTCCTCCCCCATGATGAATCGAGACCCAGGTAGCTCCATTAACGGCATTGATCAATCCATTGAGTAAAGGCCAGTCGGCGATGGGATCAGAACCATCCAGCATTCCCTCGGTCTCCCGGTTGGGAGACGCTACCGAACCACAATCCAGATGGTCCCTTCCAATTACGATAGGTGCCCTGAGCACCTTTCTACGCACCATGTCATTGAGAACCAGTCCGAATTTTTCCCTTTCACCATACTTAAGCCAGCAGATTCGGCAGGGCAGTCCCTGAAATTTCACTTTCTCTGTGGCCAGGGTAATCCATCGCCTCAGGGATTCATTTTGAGGAAAGGTTTCCAGAACCGCTCGATCAGTTTTATAGATATCTTCAGGATCCCCTGAAAGTGCCACCCATCGAAAAGGTCCTGAACCCTCACAAAACAAGGGTCTAATATACTCAGGAACAAACCCGGGGAAATCAAAGGCATTTTCTAATCCATTTTTCTTTGCTTCGCCCCTGAGGTTATTTCCATAATCAAAAGCTACGGAACCCTGCTTCTGAAAATTCAAGATTGCCTGGCAATGCTCTACCACAGTAACAGCAGCCAACTCCACATAGCGTTTTGGATCACTGACGCGCATTTCAATAGCTTCTTGAAGACTCAACTGATGAGGGATATATCCATAGAGTAGATCATGCGCCGAAGTCTGGTCCGTGACTACATCAGGTTGAAAACCGCGCGAAAACAATGCCGGTAAGACGGTACCGCAGTTACCCTCTACTCCAATGGAAAGCGGGTTTCCCTTTCGTTTTGCGTCTTCAGCCAGCTCTACGGCTTCATCAAGGTTTGACGCTCTCAGATCCAGGTACTTCTCTCGAATCCTCCGCTCAATTCGCTCGGGATCTACCTCAACACAAAGGGCTACCCCCTGGTTCATGGTGATTGCAAGAGGCTGAGCACCACCCATACCGCCAAGTCCTCCGGTGAGGGTGATGGTGCCTTTTAGAGAACCAGTGAAATGCTTGCGTGAAAGAGAAGCAAGGGTTTCAAAAGTACCTTGCAAGATGCCCTGGGTTCCTATATAAATCCAGCTTCCCGCTGTCATTTGACCGAACATGATCAGCCCTCGATCTTCAAAATCCTGAAACACTTCCCAATTCGCCCAGTCTCCTACCAGGTTTGAGTTAGCAATGAGAACCCGTGGAGCATCGGCGTGAGTTTGGAAAACCCCAACCGGTTTTCCGGATTGAACCATGAGGGTCTGATCTTCCTGAAGATTCTTAAGACAAGATAGGATTTGATCAAATGCTTCCCAGGAACGAGCGGCCTTTCCCCTGCCTCCATATACAATCAGATTGGGCCAATCTTCAGCCACTTCGGGGCTAAGATTGTGCTGAATCATTCGATATGCCGCTTCGATCTGCCAGTTTCTGCAGGTTAGCTTATCGCCAGTAGGTGGATGAATTTCCTTGCGCATACCCATACTCCATTTATATGTCCAAACGCATTTGGTTTGCCCGGATTCCCGGCCAAACCAGGAATCTGTAGATTCCTTTGCTCATCTGCGATGAGCTTATTTTGGTCATGAACCTGCAACGGGCATACCGTTTGCTTTTCGGTATAAAAACCTTCTCAAAATCCAAACTACATCTTATCCCACAATTTTCCAACTATAGAGGGAAGTTTGATCCGATGAATAAGAAAAGGATTTTAGTCTCGGGTGATAATCACCAAAGTTGACCCATGAAAAAACAGCAGGAACCCTCTGTATACGAGTTTTTTATGCTCGTTCTTTGTATCCTGAGCCTGGTGATGCTAACCATTGACCTGGTGCACACCTTAGATCCCGAAACCAGCAAGATTCTTGATGTTTTTGATTTTGGAATCTGCATCATGTTTCTTTTCGATTTCCTCCGAAATCTACTCATCGCCAAAGATAAGGGAGCCTATCTCAAATGGGGGTGGATCGACCTATTGAGCAGTATTCCCAACATCGATGCCCTGAGATATGGAAGGGTGGCAAGAGTTTTCAGAATCCTCAGGCTCCTGCGTGTTTTTAAGTCGGGCCGGATCATATTGAAGTTTCTCTCTAAAAATCGTGCCGAAGCTTCCTTCCTGACCTTGTCGGTTCTGTCTCTTCTAGTTTTGATGCTCTCCAGTATCTTCATTCTTCACTTTGAGCGGGGTTCTGACTCAAATATCAAGTCAGCATCAGACGCCGTATGGTGGTCATTTGTAACCGTCACGACGGTGGGCTACGGAGATTTCTACCCGGTAACTCTATACGGAAGAATCCTTGCCTCCGGCTTGATGATTATGGGTATTGGGATGTTTGGAACTTTTACCGGATTTGTGGGCTCCTGGTTTTTCACCCCTGAAGCTGAATCCGAAGAAGAACAAAGTTCAAAAATTTTGAAGCAGATAAAGTTACTTCAAGCGGAGATAGAATCGCTAAAAACTCAAATCCAGAAACCTATTCCCTGACTTCCTGTTCCTCCGCCGCTTTCTCCTTCAACTCCTGAATCTTCTTATGAATGTTCCTCTGGATTTCCTGAACTTTCTGGATTAACTCCGGCATGAAGGTTTGAACTTGTTTTCGACTGATTTCCATAACTTCGGGAAGGATAGCCATAGATTTTTTATAATAAGACCTACCCATGGGGCTCTTGAAAAAATTCAAGGCCGCTTCAAGTTCTTCGATCTTAAAATTCTTGGAATAGAGGGTTTTGAGATCTCCGACCATCTGGTCAAAGCTGAGGTTTCCCTTAAGAAAATCACTCAGATTCATCTGTTGGCTTTTGATATATTTAATGCCTTCCTCAGGCATCCCCCCTGGCATTGAACCCATAACCTGATCAAAACTCTTCATCTGATGCTCATGCATCATGTCAAATCCCTTCTGAGTCTGGCCACGCATATCCAGTACCTCAAAGAGTTCCCGGACGAGCCGGTCGACTTTTTCAGGCTGCTTACTGTTACTTGAGTCCTGCTCAGGGGCACAAAAAAGTGTGCTCAAACAAAGAAGACTAACCAGTAGTAAATTAAGTATCTGTTTCATAATCTATTCCCCGCTCCTCTTTTTATTCAGGTAAGAAGTTTTTTGAGATTCTTATAGTCTTTGCGGATAGCTGATTCCACCATTTTAGCAAGTAAAGAACCACCGAACTTAAAAAAACCACTGGCGTCACCTTCCACCAAAGTTTTAACCCTCGCCCCAGCCCCTGTGGGCTCAACGGTTCTACAAAATGAGATTGGGAAAGATCCTTCCACACTCTTCGCACTCACCAATTTCCCTGGATCAAAAGCTGTTACTTCAAACACTGATTCTATGCGTTTACCAAGAAATTTCGCTACTTGCGCATAGCGGGTCCCAACTCTGAGAGGTCCTTCCGTTAGGAAATGAGCTTCCTTCATTCCCGACTGCCATTCAGGATTTCTGGAAAAGTCTGAAATATACTCAAAAACCTCTATCGGGTTCCTGCAAATCTCGATCTCAACTTCAACCTGTATCATCGGCTAAAGGGAGGCGGTTCATCCTCTGGAATTACCACGGGAATGCGAAGCGTCTTCAAGGGCTGTCTATCCACAAACTCCTGCTGTACAAACTTTATCAGGTTTCTCTGTCCACCAAAAGCAACCAGATCCTGAGCCTCTTGTAGAGTACACCATCGATGGTCAGAATGCTCTTCATCGACAACCACTTCCTTAGACGGGTCTAGAAGGGCAACAAATGCGGGAATGATGGAGACAATTTCCTTTCCAAAATCATAAAATTGATCGCAGGTATCCGCTGAATAAAGCTCAATTGGATTCAACCCGGTCTCCTCTTTGAGTTCTCTTACCGCGGCTCTCCAGGCGGTTTCTCCCAATTCAATGCAGCCAGAAATCAAACACCAGGAGCCATCCAGAGCTCCGCCCCTGCGGCGCAACAGCAGATAAAGCGCTTCGGATCCTTCTTTTCGAATCGGTACAACCGAAACCGAATAACAGCGCATTGATACATAATGAAGCATACTGGAGAGTATATAATAAATTTATGCCCAAACGCATTTGGTTTACCCGGATTCGAGGCCAAACCAGGAATCTGTGGATTCCTTTACTCATCTTCGACGAAGCTAATTTTGATCATGCGCCTGCAAACGGGCATACCGTTTGCTTTTCGGTACCATCATGAAGGAAAAACTTGAAAGCAAGATTGAAAGCTCAGTCCAGTCCATACTCATTGAGATTACCCAACGAGATTGGAAAGAGGAGCTAAAACACTTCTACCTTAAACTGAAAGAACACCGATTTTTAGAATCTTTTCGCCAAAGTTCAAACCCAACTTTCCTAAAAGTTTGGAAAAAAATCCAATTTCCCAGACGACGGTTTTTCCTTACGTTATTCTATGCAGCCCCGGCCACATATTTCTTTTTAAGAGGAGCTGGCCTGATAGGAGTTTCCCATCTACTGGGAACGGCATTACTCTTTTCTTCCTTCGCCGGTCTACTTTACCTTGTGACCAGGGCACAACCTCACTTCTCCCGGCTGCGTGAAAAATACTATCTATACCAGTTCCTAAAGGTACATAAGTTCGACCCTGTGGAACCAGAGGATTTGATTTTGTTCTGGAGACAGAGAGCCCGAGGGTTTCTTGATTCCAGGCAAGATCGTCTCAGGGATAGAACCATCACTCTTGAATCTAAAAAAGAGGACGCTGAGCTCACTATTGCCGAACTCAAGAAATTGTCTTCCCCGGGAAAGGCTGAACCTATCGCAAAACTTCAAGAACATCTTGGGACACTAGATCTCTTGCAAAATGATTCCCTAAAGGCATCCCGAGCCATCGATCACCTGCGAGAAAGACTGGAGAATCGAGTTTCCAAACTCTCAGAGATTCTCACGGAATTTCGAACCCATGAATCAGAAAGGGTCAGAATTGAGGAACTTGAGAATAAGGTAGGAAGAATTCTCGGTGAAAAGG
>Ga0257124_1000406_pt1 | contig 50245 bp, 48 predicted proteins | sample SI106_150metaG_FD_190154 | JGI IMG/M metagenome (GOLD analysis project Ga0257124, IMG submission 190154) | Marine microbial communities from Saanich Inlet, British Columbia, Canada - SI106_150 | ecosystem: Environmental > Aquatic > Marine > Inlet | place: Canada: British Columbia | collected...
CGGTCAGGCCAATGTACCCGGTGTCTCTGGCAGCTGGGCAGATCTCACCGGCAATGTAAACTTTATGGCACAAAACCTGACCAGTCAGGTACGGGATATCGCTACGGTAGTGACTGCGGTAGCGCAGGGTGATCTCAGTCAGAAAGTGACCTTTGAGGCACAGGGTGAGGTGCAAGAGCTGACCGATACCATTAACAGCATGGTCGATACTCTCAACATCTTTGCCGAGCAGGTGACCAATGTTGCCACCGAAGTAGGAACGGAAGGGGTGCTGGGTGGCTCTGCCGAGGTGCCCAATGCAGAGGGAACCTGGCTGGCGCTGACCAACTCGGTGAACAATATGGCGAGCAATCTCACCACACAGGTAAGAGGGATTGTCGAGGTGGTCACCGGGATTGCCAATGGTGATCTGACCCAGACCCTGGAATTGGGTGCCCGTGGAGAGATTGCTGCGCTGCAGGATACCGTCAATAACATGGTGGCGATGCTCAACACCTTTGCCGATGAGGTGACCAATGTCGCCCGAACTGTTGGTTTTGACGGGGTCCTTGGAGGGCAGGCCAATGTCCCCGATGCGGAGGGGACCTGGCGTGATCTGACCGATAATGTGAATAACCTGGCGGAAAATTTGACCACCCAGGTACGGGCCATTACCGAGGTGGCGGTAGCGGTTGCTGCCGGTGACCTGACTCAAACCGTCGAGGTGGAGACACAGGGAGAGGTGAGTGCCCTGAAGGATAACGTCAATATGATGGTCTCCAATATGAACGAGGTGGTCCGGCAGGCCAATGTGATTGCCGACGGGGACTATAAGGTCGATATTGCCCCCCGCTCCGAGCGGGATGAGCTGGGACAGGCGATGCGGCAGATGACCATAAACCTTCGGGATGCGGATAGTCAGGCCGTTCGCAACAGCTGGATTCAGGATGGACTGGTCATGCTCAATGACTCGATCCGGGGTGAGCAGCAGATTGCGGCACTCGCCAACTCGATTATCAGGGAGTTTTGTAACTATCTACAGGCACCGATGGGGGCGCTCTATATTCGCAGTGAGGTGGATGAGCAGCAGCGAGAAGGGGCGGATCTGTCGGTGGGTGAAGTGGTGTTGCGGCTGGTGGGCTCTTTTGCCTATACCCGTCGCAAGGGGCTCTCCAACCAGTTTCGACTGGGTGAATCAGTGGTGGGGCAGGCGGCGCTGGAAGAGAAGCCGATTCTGCTCTCTAATGTACCGGAGGACTATGTCAAGATAAGCTCTGGACTGGGAGAGAGCACTCCCAACCACCTGTTGGTGGTTCCCTTCCTCTATGAGGGGGAGGTGCGCGGAGTGATCGAGATTGCCAGTATTGAGCCGATGTCTGATGATGCGATTGAGCTACTGGAGCGGGGCATTGACGCGGTGGGAATCGCCTTTGAAGGCGCCAGCCGGAGAACCGAGCTGGATACCGCACTCAAGGACTCTCAGACACTGACAGAAGAGTTGCAGACCCAGCAGGAGGAGTTACAAGAGACCAATGAACAGTTGGAGGAGCAGACCCAGGCGCTGGAGACCTCGCGCAAGGATGTAGAGGAGCGCAATCGTCGCCTGGAGGCGGCACAGGACGAGCTCAATGAACGTGCCGAGCAGTTGGCGCAGTCGAGCAAGTACAAGTCCGAGTTCCTCGCCAATATGAGCCATGAGCTGCGTACACCGCTCAACTCTATTATGATGCTCTCGAAGATGATCGCCAACAAGGATGTGTCCGATGAAGCGGAGCAGCTGTCTAATGCACAGGTGATCCATGATGCCGGTAATGACCTGCTCAACCTGATCAATGAGGTGCTGGACCTCTCCAAGATTGAGGCGGGCAAGATGACGATTCATCTTGATAGCGTAGATACCAGCGAGTTTATCAACAGCTTTGATGCCCTGTTCAAGCCACAGGCCCGGGAGAAGGGGTTGAAGTTTGAGGTGGAGGTCGAGACGGGGCTTCCCGGCTCCTTCCACAGTGATCGGGATCGTCTGCAGCAGGTGCTGCGTAATTTCCTCTCCAATGCCCTCAAGTTTACCTCGCAGGGCGGGATTGTGATCCGGGCACAGAAGGTCTCAAGTGCCATTATCAAGGGGCTGGTTACCTTTGGTACCCTGCGTGAGGCGCTGCGTGAACGTCCCCATGAGTATATGGTTTTTAGCGTTAGTGATAGTGGTCTCGGTATTCCACAGGAGAAGCGTCAGGTGGTGTTTGAGGCATTCCAGCAGGTGGATGGCACCACCAGCCGCACCTATGGGGGTACCGGGCTGGGGCTGTCGATCTCCAGCCAGATTGCCGAGATGCTGGAGGGTGCGCTCTCGTTGCAATCCAGTGTGGATGCAGCGGGACACGGCTCCACCTTCAGTATTGTGATCCCTATTCACCCCAGTCGGGAGCTGGAGGAACGTTCGGTAGAGAGTGAGTCGCAACGCCAGGCGTTGCAGCAGACTTCGCTACAGCGTAGCAGTGAGGCGATGAGTCGACAGCTGACAGCGCAAGGGAGCACCGAGCGGATCAGGGATGATCAGAGCATCATCAACCCGGAAGAGGAGCGTATCCTGCTGGTGGTAGAAGATGACCCCCGTTTTGCACAGACGCTGCTTGATCTGGGGCGCAAGCATGATTTCAAGGTGGTCTATGCCGGTACCGGAACCGAGGCAATCCGTATGGCAGAGCACTATCTGCCTTCAGCGATTTTGCTGGATATCCAGTTGCCGATTATGGATGGCTGGGCGGTACTACGATATTTGAAGAAGAACCCCTCAACCAGCCATATTCCGGTCCATATTCTCTCTGTACTGCAGGAGGAGCAGTTTGGCTACCGTCTCGGTGCGGCAGAGTATCTGGTCAAACCGGTCGATCCGGAGGCGATGGAGCTGGCTTTTGAGAAGATCGAGACCCACCTCAATACGAAGGTGCGCAATCTGCTGGTGGTGGAAGATAACGATATTGAGCGTGAGTCAATCATCAAGCTTCTTTCCTGTGAACGCGATGTGAACTGTGTCGGTGTCGCTACCGGTAAAGAGGCGCTGGAGGCACTGCGTACTAATGAATTTGATGCCTTTATCCTCGATCTGCGCCTGCCGGATATGAGCGGTTATGAGATTCTGCAGGTGGTGGCAGAAGATGAGTCCATCGAGCGTATTCCCACCATTGTCTATACCGGCAAGGATCTCTCGATGGAGGAGGAGCAGCAGCTGCGTGTATATGCCGAGAGTGTGGTGCTGAAGACTGCGGAATCTCCCGCCAGACTGCTGGAGGAGACCACCATCTTCCTCCACCGGGTACGTGCCAACCTGAGCGAAGAGAAGCAGCAGATCATCTCCGAGTTGATGAATGTTGAAGAGCAGTTCAAGGACCGTACCGTACTGTTGGTGGATGATGATGTGCGCAACACCTATGTGCTCAGTTTAGCCCTGCAGAAAAAGGGGTTGAATATCCTCACCGCCGGGGATGGTCAAAAGGCGCTGGAGATGCTGAAGGAGAACGCCGATCTGATTGATATTGTACTGATGGACATCATGATGCCGGTGATGGATGGTTATGACGCAACCCGTGCTATACGCAAGCAGAAGCGCTTTGAGCAGTTGCCGGTGATTGCACTGACAGCGAAGGCACTGAAGGAGGATCGTGACCTCTGTATTGCGGCTGGTGCCTCGGACTACATGACCAAGCCGATTGACTATGATCAGCTCTTCTCGCTGATCCGGGTCTGGTTGTCGACGATGTAACGGTGAGCGTGTTGAACTGCAACACGCAAGTCTTGAAAAAATCATAATTGGGGACTCATAAATTGGGTAATGAAGAAAAAATGGGCGCTGAGAGTGAACGTCTACAAGCACTGCGTCAGCGAGCTATCGAGCAACAGCAACAGCAGCAGCAAGAGCCTGAAGAGGTGAGATCTCAGGAGGAGATTCTGGAAGATCTGAGGATCCATCAGGTTGAGCTGGAGATGCAGAATGAATCGTTGCAACAGAGTGAACTGCAGCATAAGAGAGTCGCCGAACAGTATATTGAACTCTTCGAACTGATCCCTATGGCTGTCATCGTCATTGATAGCAAGGGGTACTTTCAACAGATCAACCGGGCGGGGTATCAGCTTCTGGGGTTGGATGCCAGCCACTCTAAATTCCACCGCATGTTGATTCCGTTCTTGAGTGATCTCCAGTTTATGACACACCTGCGGCACACGATTCATGCCCCCCGGCATGAGAGTGGTGAGGGAAACAGTACGGGTTATGGCCATTTCTGGGGGGAGACGGAGCTGGTTGACCAGCAGAAAAATGTACACCAGCTGGAGGTAACCGCTTATCTACAGGATCGGGGAGAGGAAGAGCCTCACTATCTGCTGGTGCTGAATGACCTTACTGAACGGGCGCTGATGGAGCGGCAGCTTGCCAAGGCCGAACTGGAGCGTGACAGCAGAGAGTCACAGGATGAGTTTTTGGCCAGTATGAGTCATGAACTGCGTACTCCGTTGAGTAGTATCATTGGAAACTGCGACCTGCTGCTGGAGGTGGAACAGGATAGTGATAAACGACGGATGTTGAAGGCCATTGAGTTTTCAGGAGAGAGCCAGTTGGCTCTGGTCAATGACATTCTCGATATGTCAAAGATCGATTCCGGTAAATTTACCATTGAAAATCACCCCTACCTGTTTTCGGAACTACTGAAGGCTAGTGAACAGCTGGTGCGGCAGCGGGCAGTGGATGCGGGGTTGATACTCAAAATCGAGGATTGTACGGACCTAAAAGATCTGCTGCTGGGCGACAAGGGGCGAGTGGGACAGATTCTTCTTAATATGCTCAGTAACGCGATCAAGTTTACCGGTCAGGGAGGCGAGGTCACCCTGACGGCCTGGGTGGAGCATAAGACCCTGATGATGGAAGTCAGCGATACCGGGGTCGGAATGTCGCCCGAGGGGATGAGGAAGCTTTTTGGTCGCTTTGAGCAGGAGGATAAATCGATCTCTCGTCGCTTCGGGGGAAGCGGCTTGGGGCTCTATATCTCCCTTAATTTAGCGGAGATGATGGGGGGAAGCATTGATGTAACCAGTGAGCTGGGGGTTGGCTCTCGCTTTAGGCTAACTCTTCCCGTTAACTGTTCCGGAAAACCGTTACCGGGGTCAATGGAGCATAAACTGACCCTAGCCAGTACCAGAGCAGACGTTGCTGCGATCGGCATGACCTTACTCCGAGGGCACCTGTTATTGGCAGAGGATACCCCGGAGCTGCAGATGCTGGCACAGCGCATTCTGGAGAGGATGGGCGTTACAGTGGAGGTGGCCAACAACGGGAAAGAGGCACTTGAACGGGTTGCAGAGGGGACGTTTGACCTGATCCTGATGGATATGCAGATGCCGGTAATGGATGGCATTGAGGCATGCCGCACCTTGCGGGAACAAGGGAATCAGATCCCGGTCATTGCCCTGACGGCCAATGTGATGCAGAAGCATCGTGACCGTTTTGAGGAGGCGGGCTGCAACGGGTTTGTATCCAAGCCGATTGACAGGCAGCTTTTGCATCATAGTATCGCCTCTTTTTTATCGCCCGCTTCTTGAAAACTGGACAGATGAGTTGCGGTAGTAACCGCTGGAGTGGTCTCTTTTCTGGTGGGCTAGAGATAGACCGAGGGGTTGATACCATCTCACCGAATGAGATGGAACCGGTGTTACAGATCTGATGGCGATTCCCACGCTGGAGCAGCTCGAAATTTTGGCAGAGCAGATTTACGAACTCTATGGTCAGGATTTCCGTAACTATAATCGCTCGTCGATGGGGCGACGCGTCGATGTCACCATGACCCAGTTGCGGATTGACCGTTTTGAGCAGTTTTTGCCCAGGGTGATGGAGGATCTGGAGGTGTTCCAGGCGCTGATGAGGAACCTCTCGATCAATGTAACCTCGATGTTTCGTGACCCCTATGTTTTTCGCTACTTACGAGAGAAGGTGGTGCCGGTACTGGAGACCTATCCCCATATCCGTATCTGGTCAGCCGGGATGTCGACCGGGGCCGAGCCGTGGTCGCTCTCTATTCTGTTGCGAGAAGCGGGGCTGCAGCAGCGCAGTCTGATTTACGCCACTGATTTTAATCCGGTGGCGGTACGACAGGCGCAGCAGGGGAGCTTTCCACTGGAGAATATGGCTGAGTATACCCGTAACTATATCCGGTCGGGAGGAACCACCGCCTTTTCCCGTTACTACACCGCAACTACCCATTTGGGCCATCTTGATCCAACACTCAAAGAGAATATTGTCTTCTCCTCTCATAACCTGGTAACCGATAGTGTATTTAATGAATTTCATCTGATCCTCTGCCGCAATGTTTTGATCTATTTTGATGATCATTTGACCAACCAGGTGTTGCAGCTGTTTTCTGAAAGTCTGGCAGAGCGGGGGTACCTTGTGCTTGGGACCAAGGAAAATTTGCGCTTTCATAATGCAGGGCGCTATTTTGAGACACTGCATGATAAGTACAAGCTGTTTCGGAAGTTGTGAGGTGAAGGATACGAACGGCTGTAGGGTCGTCAAGGTGGTTGTGCAGGAAATGGGGGTTGAGGTGTATCAATAGCCTTCTGTCAGTAGCCGTTTATTGAGTAGCTCAACCTGATCACGAAGCTGTGCGGCCTCTTCAAACTCCAGATCTCTGGCGTGTTGATACATGTTCTTCTCCAGCCGTTGAATCTCTTTCAGTAAAACTTTGGGGTCATCGCCACTATAGAGTGCGGGGGCCTCAGCGACCTTGCGCCCCTTTTTCTTGGCAGAGCCTGGAATCGTCTCCAAAATATTGGAGATCTCCTTGAGGATAGTTTTTGGAGTGATTTTGTTTTCAAGATTGTACTGCTGCTGTTTGTTGCGACGGCGCTCGGTCTCTTCAATGGCACGCTGCATTGAACCGGTGATGCGCTCTCCATAGAGGATTGCTTTACCATTGATGTTACGGGCAGCGCGACCAATGGTTTGAATCAGTGAACGGTCAGAGCGCAGGAACCCCTCCTTGTCCGCATCAAGAATGGCGACTAGAGACACTTCGGGCATATCCAGCCCTTCACGCAATAGATTGATCCCGACCAGCACATCAAAAGAGCCTTTGCGTAGTTCATGGATGATCTCAACGCGCTCAACGGTATCAATGTCCGAGTGGAGATAACGCACTGCAATTTGGTGCTCTGCCAGATAGTCTGTGAGGTCTTCTGCCATCCGTTTGGTAAGGGTGGTAACCAGTACGCGCTCATTGACGGCAGTTCGTTGATGAATTTCACTCAGCAGATCATCGACCTGCGTGGTGGCAGGACGAACCTCAAGCAGAGGGTCTAGCAGTCCGGTGGGACGCACCACCTGCTCAACAATATCGTCAGCGGCATGTTCCAGCTCATACTTGCCGGGGGTTGCTGAAACATGGATGATCTGTGGGGCGAGACGTTCAAACTCTTCAAACTGTAGCGGACGGTTGTCCAGCGCAGAGGGGAGGCGAAAGCCGTGTTCTACCAGCGTCTCTTTTCGAGAGCGGTCTCCCCGATACATGCCGCCAATTTGAGGGATGGTGGCATGGCTCTCATCAGCCACCAGCAGGGCATTGTTCGGAAGGTAGTCCATCAGGGTGGGAGGGGACTCGCCTGGGGCGCGTCCAGAGAGGTAGCGGGAGTAATTTTCAATGCCCGAGCAGTATCCTAACTCCAGCATCATTTCGATATCATATTTGACACGCTGCTCCAGCCGCTGTGCTTCAACCAATTTGTTGCGACTGCGTAGTTGCTCCAACCGCTCTTTAAGCTCCTCTTTGATGGCCTCAATGGCGTCCAGGATTTTCTGTCGCGGTGTGACATAGTGACTTTTCGGATAGATGGTGACGCGGGGCAGTTTATGCAGTACCTCGCCGGTCAATGGGTCAAAGCGGGATATCCCTTCAATCTCTTCATCAAATAACTCAACCCGGATCGCCTCACGCTCAGAGTCCGCCGGAAAGATATCAATGATCTCACCGCGAACCCGAAAGGTGCCACGTCTGAGTTCGGTATCGTTGCGGGTGTACTGTAGCTCTGCAAGCCGACGCAGTACTGCTTTGCGATTAATAATCTCTCCACGGGAGAGGTGGAGTACCATGCTGAGGTAGGACTCCGGGTCGCCCAAGCCGTATATCGCCGATACCGTTGCAACAATGATGGAATCTTCCCGCTCCAGTAACGCTTTGGTTGCTGAGAGACGCATCTGTTCAATGTGCTCATTGATTGAGGCATCTTTCTCAATAAAGGTATCGGTTGTGGGAACGTATGCCTCGGGCTGATAGTAGTCGTAGTAGGAGACAAAGTACTCGACTGAATTGTTGGGAAAGAACTGCTTCATCTCTCCATAGAGTTGTGCGGCTAATGTCTTGTTGTGGGCCATCACAATAGTAGGTCGTTGTACCTGCTCAATGACATTGGCGATGGTGAAGGTTTTTCCTGAGCCGGTTACTCCGAGCAGTATCTGGTGAGCAAGTCCATCGTTCAGCCCCTCAATCAGCGTTTCGATTGCGGCAGGCTGGTCGCCGGAGGGGGCAAATTTTGAATGTAACTGGAACAGGCGCTCACTCATAGGGAGACTCGTGCAGAAAATGACAGAGTACAGTATAGTACGATATTTTTCAGACTACATATTTCAAGTGTCTAAAGGCGCTGGCCTCCATGCAAAAATATTCACTATCGGACCGCGTTCAGCGCGTAAAACCTTCTCCAACCCTGGCGGTGACAGCACTGGCTGCACAGCTACGCAGTGAGGGGCGAGATATTATTGGCCTGGGAGCGGGGGAACCCGACTTTGATACCCCGGAGCACATTAAGCAGGCTGCAATCCGGGCGATTGAAGAGGGTTTTACCAAATATACAGCGGTTGATGGTACCCCTTCACTGAAACAGGCAATTATTGATAAGTTTCAACGTGATAACGGGGTTAGTTACCAACAGAATCAGGTGATGGCCAGTTGTGGCGGCAAGCAGGCCTTCTATAACCTCTGTCAGGCACTGCTCAATGCAGGGGATGAGGTGATTATTCCAGCACCCTATTGGGTCTCCTATCCCGATATAGTGATGTTGGCAGATGCTACACCGGTGATACTCGCTGCCGGAATTGAGCAGCAGTTCAAGATTACCCCGCAGCAGCTTGAGGCGGCGATCACGCCCAAGACCCGACTGTTTGTCCATAATACCCCCTCCAATCCAACCAGCGTGATGTATACCCATGAGGAGTTGGTTGCACTGGGGGAGGTGCTAAAGCGCTACCCTGGTCTGTTGATCGCCTCAGATGATATCTATGAGCATATCCTGTTGGGGGATATCCCGTTCAGTAATCTGTTGATGGCCAATCCTGACCTCTATGACCGAACGATTTTGCTCAATGGTGTCTCCAAAGGTTATTCGATGACCGGATGGCGTATCGGTTATGCGGGTGGGCCGGAGGAGATTATTACAGCCATGAAGAAGGTGCAGTCTCAGAGTACCTCTAACCCGACCTCAATTGCACAGGTTGCAGCTGAGACGGCACTTAATGGGGATCAAAGTTGTATAGCTGTCATGAATGAGGCGTTTCGTCAGCGTAACTTGTTTGTAACAGAAAGGTTGAATGCGATTCCCGGAGTGAGCGCACTCTCTTCTCAAGGTGCCTTCTATAGTTTTGCCAATGTAGAGGGGGTGGTTGAACGATTGCCTGAAATTTCAAATGATACGGAGTTGGCTTCAATGCTGTTGAATCAGGCGGATGTTGCTGTTGTTCCCGGTGTTGCCTTTGGTATGGAAGGATATATTCGGCTCTCATTTGCAACCAGCATGGAGGCATTGAGTGCCGCGATGGAGAGAATTACCACTGCACTGAATGGATAGAGAGGGGGATGGTGAAAAAGTGGTATAAATCATCCCCAACCAGTTGACCATTTGTGACTCAATCGGTAATATCTGCGCCTCAATTCCCCTGTAGCTCAGTTGGTAGAGCAAAGGACTGTTAATCCTTGGGTCACAAGTTCGAGTCTTGTCGGGGGAGCCATTTTTATTTAAATTTGACTCCGATTTTTTGTAGTCTAATCTCAGTTTGTTGAGTGGAAGATAACGCCCTCCACTTTATGACAGTTTGCGGATACGCCCCGCAGGCTGTAATTTTTTTGCAACTCTTTTATCTTAGATAAGACCTCTACCCTAAGCCAAATACTTTTCAGTATTTGGCACTTCAATTTTATTCTGCAAACCTCTGAGTGCAGATATATCTGTTGAGACATAGACTATAGTTGTAGAGATATTGGTATGTCCCAGTGAATGTTGTAGTAGTTGAATATCACCAAAGCGCGCCATGTTGGTTGCATATGAGTGGCGCAGCTTGTGGGCTGAGATCTGGATACCATGTCGTTTCAACCTTCTGAAGAATGCGCTGATCTTATACTCATCCATGTTATTGCTCTTCATGTTGTGTGAGTATGATGTCAGGTCAAATATGTGAATGGATCAATCTATAGTCTCACTTGATTGATGTAATGTGATGGATTACACTTGATCTGTGGTCAAATCATTTGAACATAAGGGACTGGAGCGTTTTTTCCATACGGGGAGTAAACGAGGCATCAATGCCCAACATGCTAATCGTCTTGAGCGGCTACTGGATCGACTGGATGCTAGCGTGTTACCTGAGGATATGGATCTTCCCGGATTTGGATTCCATGCCTTGAAGCACAATCGAGAAAGAGTATTTTTCAGTCAAGGTCACGGGTAACTGGCGTCTGACCTTTACTTTTGATCGAGGCGAAGCACACAAAGTCAACCTTGAGGATTATCACTAATGGTACAGAGAAGAAGAAAACCAACTCATCCAGGTGCAATCTTGCGGGAGGATCTACTTCCAGAGCTGTCGATTACTCAGAAAGAGTTGGCAGAGCGGCTAGGGGTCTCTCGATTGACGGTGTCAGAGTTACTGCATGAAAAAAGATCACTCTCGCCAGATATGGCGATTCGACTTGCTCACCTGTTTAACACTACACCAGAGAGCTGGCTGAATATGCAGCAAGCGCTTGACCTGTGGCTGTTGAAGACGGAGAAAGCAGAAGAGTATCGCAGTATTCATGCCGTAGCTGCTTAGAAATGAAGCATAACCCTCGTTATTGCTTTACAGAGTCGATATTGGAGGCAGAGCTGTTCCACAGTAATAGGAAATGAGAGAAGTTTATTTAACTCCTGAGCATAGTAAGTGGTGGCTGTTGAGTCCTGGGGTCACTATCTACTATGACAAAATCAAGATATGTCAGTCAGATTATGACAAGTCTTTGAAGGAGGCTGACCAATCTTCTTATCATAATCAAATTGCACTACATCTGGATGCATTCCTGTCTCGTGATGACTTTCCTGAGATAGAAATCATCCCTGATGATGAGCTAAATCTGGTTGAGGATCATCCACAAAGGTCAGAAGTGATCAAAAATATACTGTTTAATAGGGTAGAGGACAAAGATGATCCAACGCTTGAAGCCAAAGACTTGGTAAAGCTGACTAGTATCAATAGCTATTCCTATCTTTAAGAGGCTATTCGGGCATTTCTCATTGCGGATGCTTTTTTCCCTATGGAACCTCTGAACAAGTCTGGGTAATTTGAATTACGTCCATAGCGTCCAAGATCAAGGCGAAGATCGCAGCCAATAGCAGGCTATTAGCAAGGTTTTCAACGAAGATATTGGGCGCTATGGGCGTTAGGCATTTACACATGACTTATTCAGAGGTTCCCTATGCCTTCTGAGAGTTTTGAACTTTCCGTTCCAGCCCTCATCCCCTGATCCATCTGTTGTCCCAAGTCTATTGCCCCAACAAGCTGGTGGCGCCGCATTATTGTTGTAACTCTGCCTAGGTAGTGTATGGTTTACAAAACATATATATGTGATAAGATACATATATGAAAGCCAAGCTGGTTATTGAGGACTCCTTCTCTACAGGGGCAGGTGTTGTGTATCTGAAAGTCTGGAAAGTTCCTGACCCTGTACCACCGTCAGAACATTCGTTCAAATATCGATTGGCTTATATTGTTAAGGGTGAACGGGTCGTCGGCTATGACAATGAGAGAGGGAAAGGTGATCATAAGCACCTTCGGGATAATGAGTTTGATTATCTATTCTCTGGTGTTGGTAAATTAATCGATGACTTTATGTCAGATATACAAGAGGTACAGCGTAATGAAAATATTTAATATCAGAATAGGTGAAGCTGTCGAAACCGCACTGGATCGTGCAAAACAGGCGATGATTGATATTGAGGAGGGGAGAGAGCCGACCGAATATTTTGGGGCAGGTTTTGAAACTATGTCTCAGTTGACAAAGATTTTCACTCCGACTCGATGGGACCTGATTGAGTATTTGAAGAAAGCGGGTGCAATGTCAATCTACCAGCTGGCCAAAGAACTGGGGCGTGACTATAGAAATGTTCATTCAGATGTACAGACCTTACTGGAACGGTCTGTGATCAAGAAAGATGAGGATGATAAAATTTATATGCCTTGGGACAAAATTGTCGTTGACTGGCCAATTCTCAAAGATGCAGCCTGAAGATTTGTGATCAGGGCAAACTGAGTCAACGTTGTTATTTGTGCGCCATTATTGTTACAGTTCTGAAACAGATATTACAGTAACCTGATGATTTAAAAGAAAAAGATATTAAATATTGCTTGGCAATTTGTTTGTGTGGCCGATACTATGGCTACACACATAGCCGTCTAGCGTCACAAGGCCAATCGGTACGCTCTGTGGGTCCATTCCGCCACCCCTCTCCGTAGTAGACCTGTCGCCAGTCCACTTTTTCCTGCTCCTGGTGGGCCAATCAGGACAATATTCTCTGTCTGTTGTATAAAGTCGAGACTGGCCAGTGAACGAATCTGTGAGGGGGATACTTTGGGTTGCTGCTCAAAAGGAAAGCTCTCAATCGACCACTCCCAGGGAAGTTTGGCTTGTTTGATTCGGTTTGCCATACTACGTTTAGGGGTTGGTTGGCGCAGTTGGGTTTGACGAATCAACCGGGTCAGGGTGGAGTAGCCTCTATGAGTGACCGCACTAGAGATTAAGGAACCTCCGAATAAGTCATGTGTAAATGCCTAACGCCCATAGCGCCCAATATCTTCGTTGCTCGACCTCGTTCCTCGGTTGAAAACCTTGCTAATAGCCTGCTATTGGCTGCGATCTTCGCCTTGATCTTGGACACTATGGACGTAATTCAAATTACCCAGACTTGTTCAGTGGTTCCTTAATCAAGCTGAAAAAGCTGTACCACGTTATCCTCTTTAGCCTTTCCAGCTGGTGGTATCTTATTTGATCAATATATCAGTATCCGTCTCTATCTGGATGAGATTATGGAGATTAACATTGTGGCTGAGTAAAAAAGGTATAAAATAGATGCCATGATGAGGTTTGATTTTGACCCTGCAAAGAGTGCAGCAAACAAAGAGAAGCATGGGATTGACTTCATTACCGCCCAATTACTGTGGGCAGATCATAACCTGCTACAGATACAGGCGAAATCAGAGATAGAGGATAGGTACTTGGTGCTTGGAATGATTGCCGGCAAGAACTGGTCTGCGGTCATCACCTACAGGGATGATGTGATAAGAATTATCTCAGTACGCAGGTCTCGTAAAAAAGAGGTAGAGCTATATGAAAACTGAAGATTTTGATAAAAAATTTGATGATGGGGATGAAGATGTGATCGATGATCTGGATCTGTCCTCTGCAAAAAGGTTAAATCACCAGCAGAAGCGGGTTAATGTGGATTTCCCCCAGTGGGTGGTCGATGCTCTTGATAAAGAGGCTGACCGGGTGGGTGTAACCCGGCAGTCTGTCATAAAGATGTGGTTAGTTGAGCGGCTGGAGGAGCAAACCAGCCACCGGCAAGCCTTGGTGTAACTCTGGGCCCGCAGCGCCACTACATTATCACTTCTCCTCTCTCCAATAATCCTTTGTAGCTCCCGTACCCATTTTACTGAAGTTTCCTACGAATTCTGAAGCCCCAAACTCTCCCTCTCAGGCCACCATGCGTAACAGCGTGTGGATGAAAGAATTTTGCGGCTGTTGCCCTGCTTTTGGCAAAAGCGCCCAAAAATCCTGATTCAGTGCTGCCTCTGCAATCAGCCTTCGCACATCGGAGAAGGCAAAACCGGATCGTCCCTACACCTGATGCCTTCGGCTCGGGGTATAGGGTAACCGATCTGTATAATCAAAATGCTGCCCTTGCTCACTAATTTAAGGGAAGAAGAGTCTTTTTTTTACTAAGGAACCTCTGAATAAGTCATGTGTAAATGCCTAACGCCCATAGCGCCCAATATCTTCGTTGCTCGACCTCGTTCCTCGGTTGAAAACCTTGCTAATAGCCTGCTACAAGGTGAATTGCGCTTGCGCAAGAGAAGGTGCCCTGGGGTATTGGCTGCGATCTTTCAAGGTGAGACGTATTACGTCGAGAGAGACACCCTGGGGTGCGCCTTGATCTTGGACACTATGGACGTAATTCAAATTACCCAGACTTGTTCAGAGGTTCCTTAGGTTATAATCTTCTCCTTTTTTACTTGATATTAATGAGAAGCAGAAATGTTTGAACGGATCAGGGAAGATATCGCATGCGTCTTCGAGCGTGACCCATCAGCACGCAACACCTTTGAGATCATTACCTCCCATCCGGGAGTATTTGCGGTGTTAGTGCATCGTATGAATCACAGACTCTGGCGTATGGGTTTGAAGTGGTTGGCCCGCTGGCTCTCTACAGTGGTGCGTTGGGTTACCGGTGTTGAGATTCATCCGGGGGCGGAAATCGGACGTCGTTTTTTTATTGACCATGGGATGGGGGTGGTGATTGGTGAAACGACCCACATCGGGGATGACTGTACGCTCTACCATGGTGTTACTCTGGGGGGAACCAGTTGGAAAAAAGGCAAGCGCCATCCAACCTTGAAAGATAATGTAGTGATCGGTGCAGGTGCCAAGGTATTGGGGCCAATCGTACTTGAAGAGGGGGTACGGGTTGGTTCAAATTCGGTTGTGGTCAAAGATACTCCCAGTGGAGCAACTGTTGTGGGGATTCCGGGGCGTATTATTCAGCGTAAGAAATCGATGAATCCACAGGTTGAGGAGTTTGCTAAAAAGATTGGATTTGATGCCTATGGGGCCTCGAGTGAGATGCCGGACCCGGTGGCAAACGCCATTAACTGTATTCTCGACCATGTTCATGCAATGGATTCAAATATGGAGCAGATGTGTGATGCCATTAAGCGGATTGGGGGGGAAGTTGAAGGTGTAGAGCTTCCGGAATTGAATATCTCCTGCGCAATACGTAAGCAGGATTGCGATGAAAACTGTGAGAATGAGACCTGCTCAGTTCAGGTGGATGGAGTAGAGCTGAAGTCGCAGCGGGTGGATTTCAAGTAAAAGGCAAACTCTCTGGTAAAGGAACTTGACCTTTTTAGTCGGCTATAGCACTATTACCTTAGTGATCAATAGGGTTATTGGTATACATTTACTGAATAAAAAAGGGTAGGGGATTTTATGAGACTGACAACAAAAGGTAGATATGCTGTGACCGCCATGTTGGATTTGGCAATTAATGCTGAACAGGGTCCAATCACACTCTCGGAGATCTCGGGTCGTCAGGAGATTTCACTCTCTTACCTGGAGCAACTCTTCTCGAAACTGAGAAAGCAGGGGTTAGTGAAGAGTTCGCGTGGACCAGGTGGTGGTTACCAATTGGCACAGAGTGCCAACGATATCTCGATATCACAGATCATTCTTGCGGTTGATGAAGCGATTGATGTGCGTCGGTGTCAGGGGGATGGAAATTGCCAGGGGGACCGTAGCTGTCTGACGCATGATCTCTGGACCGATCTCAGTGAGCAGATTCAGGGCTTTCTCGGCTCAATCTCCCTTGGAAAGCTGACCAGTGACCGGGTCCTGAAAGAGGGCTGTCAGAGTGAATATGCTGAGGAGAGACAGGCAGTCGTTGCCTGATTCGGTGTCTCGATTGGATGGAACTCTATCTGGATTGTAATGCAACAACTGCGGTTGATCCCGGAGTTGTTGAGGTGATGCAACCGTTTTGGAATGGGCGAATGGGTAACCCTTCATCGGCCCACCGTCAGGGGCGGATAGCCAGGCAGGCTGTTGAGCAGGCCAGAGAGCAAGTGGCAGGGTTGTTAGAGGTTTCGGCATCACAAGTCATTTTTACCGCAAGTGGTACAGAGGCCAACCATCTTGCTGTTTTGGGGTTGGCGGCAAACTATTCGCAGTCCGGGGTGATTGCCATTGGTGCAACAGAGCATCCCAGTCTGCGTGCAGCAGCTACGCAATTGGAGCGTAATGGTTGGCAGTTGATTGAACTGCCTGTTGATGAGAATGGATTGTTGACTGTGTCAGCAATCTCTCAAATTGAACAGCAAAAACCCGATATTGTCTCGGTAATGGTGGCCAATAATGAGACCGGCGTTATTCAGGATTTGAGTGCTGTAGTTCATGCAGCCCAACAAGTCGGGGCGCAAGTGCATGCAGATGCATCGCAAGCTGCTGGAAAAATTGCATTGGATTTCTGTAGCATGGGAGCTGATTGTATGACGCTCTCTGCCCATAAGTTGTATGGACCGAAAGGGGTGGGTGCTCTGGTGATTAAAGAGAATCTGTCACTGCAGTCTCAGCTCGGAGGTGGGGGGCAAGAGTCTGGTATACGGGCGGGTACAGAAAATGTACCTGCAATTATCGGTTTTGGAGCTGCCTCAGTAATTGCTGCAGAGCAGTTGCTCCACGACACCGGCTCCGTGTTGCAATGCCGTCAAGCATTAGAGCATGGATTAGAGCAGTTGATAGGGGTTGAGGTGGTTGCTCAGCGTGTTGAGCGTCTGCCCAATACGGTAATGTGTCTGGTGGAAGGTATTGAGGGCAGCACATTGCTGATGCAGTTAGACCGGCATGGGATTGCAGTGTCGAGTGGCTCGGCCTGTCAGGCGGGTAAAACAGCACCCAGTCCAGTGTTAACGGCGATGGGAATCAGCGAAGAGCGTGCAAGACGGGCGCTTAGAATAAGTTTCTGCCGTGATGTGACACAACAGCAGGTGACCCATTTTTTAGAGGTCTTAAGAGCTGTTCTGGAGCGGATTGGGCTGAGTGGTGCAACGGCATGGAAAGCTCCTAGGTGGTTGTCCGAGAATAGAAGTCGTAACGAGGGGAAGCTGATTTGAGACAGATTTTGTCATCATTTGAGGCGAATAGTTCCACTATTTAACGAAAAGGATGGGTAAATATGGCCAAATTCAGCTTTTCCGCAGTAGGCTCTCTATTCTCGGACAGCCACCTAGCTTGGTTGCGTAGTGGTGATAGAATTGTTTTAACATCGGAAGTAAGGAGCGCTCACTCTCTATTCGTAGGCAAATCTCGAATGGTAGATGTCAGGAAGAGCATGGATACCCTTGTAACAGGAAATGGATATGACAGACTCAGAAAAAAGACCCATCTATCTGGATAACTCTGCCACAACCCCGGTAGACCCCCGCGTGGCTGAGGTGATGATGCAATTTCTCACAGCAGATACTAAATTTGGTAACCCGGCATCAAAGTCTCATGCCTATGGGTGGGAGGCGGAAGAGGCGGTAGAGAGGGCCCGTAGAGAAGTGGCTGAGCTGATTGGGGCAGATCCCAAAGAGGTGATCTGGACTTCGGGAGCCACAGAATCAGATAATCTGGCAATCAAAGGGATTGCCCATTTCTACCACAAAAAAGGTAAACACATCGTTACCTCGGCTATTGAGCACAAAGCAGTACTGGATAGCTGTCGTCAACTGGAACGGGAGGGGTACGAGGTGACCTATCTGGAACCAGAGTCCAATGGACTGATTGATCTGGATAAACTCACGGCAGTATTGCGTGATGACACCATTCTGGTCTCCATTATGCACGTTAATAATGAAATTGGTGTGGTGCAGAATCTGCAAGCGATTGGCAAGATCACCCGTGAGAAGAAGATCTTTTTCCACTCTGATGCGGCACAGAGTGCTGGCAAAGTGGCGATTGACGTCAATGCAATGAATATTGACCTGATGTCTTTTTCGGCCCATAAAATTTATGGTCCCAAAGGAATGGGCGCGCTCTATGTACGCCGCAAGCCACGTGTACGCCTGGAGGCGCAGATGCATGGTGGAGGTCATGAGCGAGGTATGCGTTCTGGTACACTGCCGGTACACCAGATTGCAGGGATGGGAGAGGCATTTCGTATTGCGCGTGAGGAGATGGCTTCTGAGAAGGTTCGACTGGAAGCGTTGCGTGACCGTTTCCTGAAGGGTATTGAAGAGATGGAGGAGGTCTATGTGAATGGAGACCTGCAGCAGCGCGTACCGGGTAACATCAATGTCAGTTTTAACTTTGTAGAAGGTGAATCGTTGATGATGGCTATTAACCGTCTGGCGGTCTCTTCCGGTTCTGCCTGTACCTCATCGAGTCTGGAACCTTCTTACGTACTGCGTGCGATTGGGCGCAATGATGAGTTGGCACATAGCTCTATCCGTTTTACCTTTGGGCGATTTACTACGGAGTCAGAGGTCGATGAGGCTGTCTCTCTGGTGAAAGAGAAGGTAGAGAAGTTGCGTGCGCTCTCACCGTTGTGGGATATGTACAAGGATGGAATCGATCTCTCGACGGTTCAGTGGGCAGCACATTAACAGGAAAATTTTCGATGGCAATCACAATGACTGTACCCGCAGCAGAGCGGGTAAAAGCCTTTCTCGATAATCGAGGCACCGGGATCGGACTGCGTTTGGGGGTAAAAACCTCGGGCTGTTCCGGTATGGCCTACATCATTGAGTTTGTCGATGAGCTGGAAGAAGAGGATCAGGTTTTTGAGTGTGAGGGGGTTAAAGTGATTGTGGACCCCAAAAGCATGGTCTATCTGGATGGGACTGAGTTAGATTATGGCAAAGAGGGGCTTAATGAAGGGTTCAAATTCAATAATCCAAACGTCAAGAATAGTTGTGGTTGTGGTGAAAGTTTCACCGTTTAGGGTACTGTTTCAAACTTTATACGATGGATCTGAGTTCTAACTATTTTGAGTTGTTTGGACTTCCTCAGAAATATGAGGTTGACCGCACACAGCTCTCTGAAAAATACCGTATGTTACAACAGCAATTTCATCCGGACCGTTTTGTGAATGGCTCGGAGCAGGAGCGTCGCCTCTCGTTACAGATGGCCTCGCGGATTAATGAGGGAAGTCGGGTGCTACGGGACCCCATTGCGCGAGCACGATACTTGTTGGAGTTGGAGGGTGTTGATCTTGGAACAGATAGCCAGACTCTGCGTGATCCTGAGTTTTTGATGGAGCAGATGGAGTTGCGTGAGACGTTGGAAGCTGCCCGGCAGGGGAGTGATCCCACTGCTGAACTGGATCAGTTTACAGAGCAGATGGATAGACGTATTGCCAATTATGGAGCAATTTTCTCAACGCAGTGGCAGAATAACAGTGAACAGGCACATATTACCGTGCAGCAGATGCAGTTTTTTTCTAGACTGGCTCATCAGGCAGAGTCAATGGCAGATGATCTGATTTAGATCTCTAATAAATTACTGAGAACCGTTTAAGTAAGGTATTCATCAATAATGGCGCTATTACAAATTTCAGAGCCGGGGCAATCGGCCGCTCCTCATCAGCACCACTTAGCGGCTGGGATTGATTTGGGGACGACCAACTCTCTGATTGCCACCGTACGTAGTGGGGTTGCAGAGACACTTGCAGATCATCAGGGAACCCATATTCTTCCCTCAGTGGTTCGTTACCGGATAGCTGGAGAGCCACCCATAGTAGGTACGGCTGCACTGGCCGCGTCTATAGAGGACCCGCTCAATACGCTCGCCTCAGTGAAGCGCATCATCGGCAAGAGTGCCGAAGAGCTCAGTTCCATACCCGGACAGTACCCCTATCAGTTTGCCGAGAGTGACAGTGCGGTCCCTAAAATTGAGACCATTGCCGGTGCCGTGACCCCAATAGAGGTTTCAGCAGAGATACTCAGCGTGCTGCAGCAGCGTGCAGTGGAGAGTATGGGTGGAGAGTTGGAAGGGGTGGTGGTGACTGTGCCCGCCTATTTTGATGATGCACAGCGGCAGGCAACCAAAGATGCTGCCAAATTGGCAGGGCTTCATGTCTTGCGTCTGTTGAATGAGCCGACTGCCGCAGCGGTGGCTTATGGCCTCGATAGCCAACCTGAAGGGATTCATGCAATCTATGATTTTGGTGGAGGCACCTTTGATATCTCTATTTTACGTCTCACCAAGGGGGTTTTTGAGGTGCTCTCTACCGGGGGAGATGCGGTATTGGGTGGGGATGACATGGATCATCAGCTTGCGCAGTGGATGGGGCAGCAGATGGGGATCGATCAGCCACTAGAGGAGAACCCCTCTCAGCTTAAATACCTTTTGAGTGAGGCGCGTAGAGCCAAGGAGCAGTTATCGACAGCAGCTGAAATTTCACTGCACCTGAAATTTGGAGCCTTTGACTGGCAAGGGCTGTTTTCACTGCAGCAACTTAACCAGCTGATTGAGCCGGTGGTGCAGCGCACCCTGCGGATCGTCCGTCGTGCGTTGCGTGATGCCAATATTGAGAAAGATGAGGTCTCCGAGGTGGTGTTGGTGGGTGGTTCTACTCGCGTACCTCTGGTTGCTCAACAGGTTGAGGCATTCTTTGGCAGAGCTCCACTACAGGGGATTGACCCGGAACGTGTTGTGGCAGTTGGTGCTGCGATTCAGGCCGATATTCTGGTCGGTAACAAAAAAGATGGGGAACTGCTGTTACTGGATGTGACACCGCTCTCTCTGGGGCTGGAGATCATGGGGGGCATGAGTGAAGTGGTGATTCCGAGAAATACCACCATTCCCGTTGCCCGCGCCCAGGACTTTACCACCTTCAAAGATGGGCAGACTGCGATGTCGCTCCATGTGCTGCAGGGGGAACGGGAGATGGTTGAAGATAACCGTTCACTGGCTCGCTTTGAACTGCGTGGTATTCCGCCGATGGTGGCAGGTGCAGCCCGTATTCGTGTCACCTTTCAGGTGGATGCAGATGGCCTGCTCTCAGTCTCTGCCCGCGAAGAGGTCAGCGGAGTACAGGCAGAGATTGAGGTGCGGCCCTCTTATGGATTGAGTGATGGTGAAGTGGAAGGGATGTTGAAAGACTCCTACCGCTTCGCCGAGTCGGATCGTGATGCGCGCATGCTGCGTGAACAGCAGGTGGAGGCGAGTCGTACCATTGAGGCAATGGAGGCTGCCCTGGATAAGGATGGAGAGGAGCTGCTCAATGCTGCAGAACTCGGTAAGTTGATGCAGATGATTGAAGAGTTGAGAGAGATGAGATCCTCTGAAGATTCTCGTGCTATTGAGAAGAAAATTGAACAGGTAAACAGTGAGAGTGAGTTCTATGCTGCTCGCCGAATGGATCAGTCAGTGCAACAGGCACTCTCTGGTAAGAGCGTAGAGGAGATCTCACCATGACTCAAATTATTGTATTGCCTCATGAAGAACTTTGTCCTGAAGGGGCCGCTTTTGAAGCAGAGCCGGGAACCTCAATTCTGGATGCGATGCTGGAAAATCAGATTGATCTTGAACACGCTTGTGAAAAGAGCTGTGCCTGTACCACCTGTCACTGTTATGTGCGTGAGGGGGGGGAGTCACTGAATGAGAATGATGAAGTGGAAGATGATCTGCTCGATAAAGCGTGGGGACTGGACCCGGACTCACGCCTCAGTTGTCAGGCACTGGTGGCAGATGAAGATTTGGTGGTTGAGATCCCAAAATATACCATTAACATGGTCTCAGAGAGTCATTGATAGCTGCTGGTAGTCACTGTATTCAATACAATGCTGTAACTGTTCAGATTGAAGCTGAACAGTTACCAGAACAATTATTAAGGAAGTCATCATGGATCTACGTTGGACCGATGTGCAGGATATCGCGATTGAGCTGGACGAGGCTTATCCAGATCAAGATCCATTAACAATCAATTTTGTTGATCTGCAGCAGAAGGTGGTTGGGATCGAAGGGTTTGATGATGATCCTGATCGTGGGGGTGAGAAGGTGCTTGAAGCAATCCAGATGGCCTGGATTGAGGAGCGTGAGTAGTATTTAGAGCTTCCTTAATAGGGCGTGTTTCATGTATCATGCGCCCACCTTATGCCCATTCGGTAGGCGTAACATCATTCAGTCAACCTTGACGGTCGTCTGTACTGATCCCCGATAACACCCCCCCACTCTGTACCGTAGCATGGTTTAAAGCCGTGCCAGGTTGGGATCAAGAGAGAACAAACATGTCTTTTGAAAAACTAGGCCTTTCGGCTGAACTTCTGCGTGCGCTTGAAAAACAGGGTTATAGTGAACCTACCCCGATTCAGAAACAGGCGATCCCGGTGATTCTTCAGGGTAGAGATATTCTTGCCGGGGCACAAACCGGTACTGGAAAAACTGCTGGATTTACCTTACCGATGCTGGAGCTGTTGCACGAGCATGCCCAGGGTAAGGGTCGCCGCCCGGTACGTGCACTGGTTTTAACGCCGACACGGGAACTGGCCGCACAGGTAGGGGAGAGTGTAGCGAATTATGGACGCTATCTGCCGCTACGCTCTGCGATTATCTTTGGAGGCGTCAAGATTAATCCGCAGATTGAAAAGTTACGACGCGGGGTTGATGTTTTGGTGGCAACTCCGGGACGCCTGCTGGACCATGCGCAACAGAAGACAGTGGATCTCTCCCATATCGAGTTGTTGGTTCTGGATGAGGCAGATCGCATGTTGGATATGGGATTTATTCATGATATCCGTCGAGTGATTAAGTTGATGCCCAAAGATCGACAGAATCTCCTCTTTTCGGCGACCTACTCGCAGAAAATAAAACAGTTGGCAAGTGGCCTGCTGCACGACCCGGAGATGATTGAGGTGGCACGTCAGAATACGGCTGCAGAGACGGTAGATCAAGTGGTCTACAAGGTCGACAAATTACGAAAACGTGAACTGCTTTCAGAGCTGATCGGTGCCAATAACTGGCAACAGGTTCTGGTCTTTACCCGCACCAAACATGGCGCCAACCGTTTGGCACAACAGTTGGAGAAGGATGGGTTGACTGCAGCAGCGATTCACGGAAACAAGAGCCAGGGAGCACGTACCCGGGCGTTGGCCGGTTTTAAACAGGGAGCAGTCCGGGTTCTGGTAGCAACCGATATTGCGGCACGAGGACTCGATATCGATCAACTACCCCATGTGGTTAACTATGAATTACCCAATGTGCCGGAGGACTATGTTCACCGTATTGGACGTACCGGTCGTGCCGGGAACGAGGGGGAAGCACTGTCGCTTGTCTGTGTCGATGAGTTAGGCTTGTTGAAAGATATTGAGCGTCTGTTGAAAAGAGATATTCCGGTGCAGGCGGTATCCGGCTATGAGGTGGATCCGTCCATTGCTCCCGAACCGATCCAGAAAGGTAAGGGGAGGCAGCAACCGAAAAGGGGCGGCGCTGGAAAACGTAAACCAACCCGTAAGGGGAAGGGGGAAAATGAGTCAACAGGCAGTGGTGGAGATGCCAAAAAGAGACATAGACGTCGAACAAAGCCCTCTTCTGGTGGTGCACGACCACATTCATAAAAAGGAAATAATCGGAACAGACAGGGAGAAAGAGATTGATCCCAGGATTTCATCTCCGTATAATCCGCGCTCCGGGATCTTGGATGATATCGTGTTCAAAACCCCTCCTTGCCTGCATGGAAGTCACTATTCTTCTTTCAGGTTACTAATCCATAAGGAAAATTAGATGAAGCATTACGAAGTAGTATTTATGGTCCATCCAGATCAGAGTGATCAGGTTGAGACAATGGTTGAGCGTTATCGCGCAGTGATAGAGGGTGATGGTGGAAAGATCCACCGTCTTGAGGATTGGGGACGTCGCCAGCTGGCTTACTCCATCAATAAGATCCACAAGGCACACTATGTATTGATGAATATTGAGTGTGGTGTGAGTGCTCTGAATGAACTCTCAGGTCTGTTCAAATTTAATGATGCAGTTATTCGTAATCAGATACTCTCCATGAAAAGAGTTCCAGAGGGGCAATCTGCAATGTTGACCAATATGGAGAAAGAGTCAGGCCGTAAAGATAAGCGTCCAGACACTCGTCGAGAGGGGCATTCTGATTCAGCACCAGCACCAGCAGCAGCGGCACCCGCAGCTACTGCAGAAGCCCCAGCAGCAGCGGCGGCACCCGCAGCTACTGCAGAAGCCTAATACGATTAACTCTAAATAATTAAAAGCGAGATTTAACCATGGCACGCTATTTTCGTAGAAGAAAATTTTGTCGATTCAGCATGAAAGATGCACCAGCAATCGACTATAAAGATGTAGAACTGTTGAAAGAGTTTATCTCTGAGACCGGCGCAATTATCCCCTCCAGAATCACCGGGACTAAATCCCGTTACCAGCGTCAGTTGGCCACTGAGATTAAGCGCGCACGTTATCTGTCTCTACTGCCTTATTCAGACGCGCATGATCGCTAGTTTTCAGTGAACACCTGCTTTGAGATGGCAGGGGTCATTTGAAAATTTACTGCTGATTCAAGCACATCTACTGTGCGAAAGTTTGTTGAATATGTGATGCGCAGTCGCCCTCATGCAATGGGGGCGACTGCGTTGCTTGCGTTTTTAACCCTGGTATTTCCTCCGGTTGGATACATGACGGGTGCGGTGACTGGACTGGTCACTTTACGGCATGGTGCGGTGGAGGGGCTGGTGACGCTGCTGGGTGGTCTTGCCATTGCAATGGTGATGCACAGCCTCAGTGGTGGTCATGAGTTGTCCGTGGCATTGATGGCGCTGTTTTGGCTGCCGGTATGGGTGATCGCTACCCTGCTGCGCTCCTCTCAGTCTTTGAGGGTAGCCTTTCAGGTGGCAGCACTGTTTGGGGTGACTGCGCTCTTTGTTTTCTATCTGATTTCAGAGGGGACCCCGGCGCTCTGGTGGCAAGAGGTGGTGCAAAATCTGTTTGAGAATGAGCAGAGTGCGCTGGGTGATCAGGCAGGTGAAATGCTGCTCGACTCTCGTCTTGCTGAGGTACTCTCCGGAGTGATGGCGGCAGGTTTTTTTCTGGGGTTGGTCTCCATGTTGATGCTGGCGCGTGGTTGGCAAGCGATGCTTTACAATCCGGGAGGGATGAAGACAGAGTTTCTGGCGTTGCAGTTAGGAAGGAATTCAGTGTTATTGGGGTTGGTGGTGATGGTTCCGGGGCTGTTGATGGGGGATGGGGTGCCGGCTATGGTGCCTGACTTGATCCAGATCTGGATGACCCTGTTTATGATCCAGGGGATTGCGGTTGCACACGCAGTGTTGGATCACCGCTTTAAAGGGCAGAAAGGGTGGATTTTTGCCCTCTATACAGCCACACTTTTTACCCCGCTCGGTTTTGTGGTGACCATGGTAGGTGTTACCGATGCATGGATTAACTACCGTAAACAGTTGATCCGTAGTCCAGAATAATGATGAGTGGCTTGCTTCTCTGCCATTTTCAAAGAGAGCTTAAAGAGATAGAAGGAATATAAAATGGATGTGATCCTGCTTGAAAAAGTGGCTAACCTGGGAAGTCTCGGGGACAAGGTCTCAGTTAAACCTGGTTATGCGAGAAATTACTTGCTGCCACAGGGTAAGGCCAAGTCTGCTACAGCAAAAAACCTAAAAGAATTTGAAGAGAGGCGTGCAGAGCTGGAGCGTAATGCAGCTGAGGTGTTGGCGACAGCGCAAGCGCGTGCAGAGCAGTTAGCGGCGCTGAAGTTGGAAATTGCACACCAGGCCGGTGAAGAGGGGAAACTCTTTGGTTCTGTAACGGGTGCAGAAATTTCTAAATGTATTACGGATGCGGGTGTTGGAGTGGCCAAGAGTGAAATTCGCCTTCCAAATGGCCCACTGCGTGAGTTGGGTGACCATGAGGTGGCGATCCATCTTCACACAGATGTCACTACCCATGTAACCATCAGTGTAGTTGCTGAAGAGTAGTGTAGAGCCTGAATGGTTTCAGTCTAAAACCTGAAAACAGTCCATGGACTCGTAATAATGGCCCCTTCCATGCTGGAACTGGGGCCATTTTTTTGCCACAAAACGGCAAGTTTTTGTGCACTGTATTGTTGCTCTTGCGGCAAAATACACTCTGTATCAGGAATACGCTACGGTATACTCTGATGCTGATTTCGATGAACTGACTGGATTTTCATGTCTGACCCCTCTCTTAAAGTTTCCCCCCATAACGTTGAAGCGGAGCAGTCGGTGCTCGGTGGCTTGATGTTGGACAATAACAGTTGGGATATTGTCTCTGACCTGGTGGTGGAAGAGGACTTCTATCGTGCAGATCATCGCTTGATTTTCCGTTCGATTGCCAGCCTGTCGGAAGAGAGTAAACCCTTTGATGTCATAACGCTGACGGAGTGGCTGGAGAGTCGCAAAGAGGCAGAAAGCGCAGGTGGGCTGGCCTACCTTGGCTCCCTGGCAAAAAATACACCGAGTGCAGCCAATATTCGTCACTATGCCGATATTGTGCGTGAGCGCTCCGTGTTGCGTAGCCTGATTACCGTCGCCAACCAGATTGCAGACTCAGCCTTTAATACCGAAGGGCGCAAGGCTGCAGAGATCCTTGATGATGCTGAGCGACTGGTGTTTCATATCGCTGAGCAGGGGAGCCGCAATCAGAAAGGGTATGAGGATATGCAGACCCTGTTGGCCCGTGCGGTTGATAAGATCGACGAACTCTATAACTCAAAAGCAGGGAGCGTCACGGGGATTGCAACCGGCTTTTCAGACTTTGATCGGAAAACCACCGGCCTGCAGAATTCGGATCTAATTATTGTAGCCGGGCGCCCAGCGATGGGAAAAACCTCTTTTGCCATGAACATTGCAGAAAATGCTGCAGTTCGTGAAGGAAAGTCGGTGGCTGTTTTCAGTATGGAGATGTCCGGTGAGCAGTTGGCGACCCGTATGATCTCATCACTTGGGCGGATCAACTCCAACAAGGTACGAACCGGACAGTTGGATGAGGATGATTGGCAGTACCTGATCAAGGCAGTTGAAAAACTCAACCAGAGTAAGATCTTTATTGATGATACCCCGGCCTTAACACCTACTGAACTCCGTTCCAGAGTACGGAGAATTGCACGGGCACATGGTCTCGACCTGATTGTGATTGACTATCTGCAGTTAATGCAGGGTTCAGGTAAATCGGCTTCTGAAAATCGCGCTACAGAGATTTCTGAGATTTCGCGCTCGCTCAAGGCGATGGCAAAAGAGATGAATGTACCGGTGATTGCACTCTCTCAGCTCAACCGTTCTCTGGAGTCACGTCCCAACCGTCGTCCGGTGATGTCTGATCTGCGTGAATCGGGGGCAATCGAGCAAGATGCAGACATCATTGTCTTCATCTATCGGGATGAGGTCTATAACGAAGAGAGCCCTGACCGTGGTGTTGCAGAGATTATTCTCGGTAAACAGCGACATGGATCAATTGGTACCGTCAAAGTGGCCTTCCAGGGAGAATTTACCCGCTTTGATAATTTGGCTCCCAGCTATATGACTCCACCGCCCGGTGGTTATGAATGAGTCGTCTGGTTACGGCCACCATTGATACTGCAGCACTGCAACACAATCTGCAGCAGGTGAGAAAACAGCTCTCAGCCGATGTCCGGGTAGTTGCGGTGATTAAGGCAGATGGCTACGGACATGGATTGGTTACCGTGGCGCACGCCTTGTATCAGGCAGAACTTTATGCCGTTGGATGTCTGGATGAGGCGGCGCAACTTCGTAAAGCCTCGATTGAAAAGCCGATCCTGTTATTGGAAGGGTTTGAAGGCCGGGAAGAGCTGCAGGCCATTGCGCAACTGCAACTGCAGACCGTGATCCACTCAGAACAGCAGTGGCAACTACTGAATACAACGATATTGCCACAACCCATTACAATTTGGTTGAAGGTGGATACGGGTATGCATCGTCTGGGGTTTACACCACAACGTGCGGAGCAGTTGTTGCCTCTTTTAGAGGGGCACCCTTCTGTTGAGCAGGTGGTACTCATTTCTCACTTCGCCAATGCAGATCATATAGAACACCCCCTGAACCAGCGGCAGCAACAGGCCTTCAGCCATTGTTGCGCTCAATCTTCAAGCGCTCGCAGCTTCTCTAATTCAGCAGCACTGCTGACCCGTTCGGCCGCTCATTTTCAATTTGTCCGTCCTGGAATCATGCTCTATGGAAGTTCACCTCTGCAGGGACAGAGTGCAGCCTCTCTGGGGTTAAAACCGGCGCTGACACTACAGGCACCGTTAATAGCCATTCAAACCATAGAGCCGGGCGCTGCGGTTGGGTATGGTTCCAGTTGGCAGGCGCAGCGTGAAACCCGTTTGGGGGTTGTGGCAATTGGTTATGGTCACGGTTATCCACGGAGATTGCCTTCAGGAACACCGGTCTTGATCCGGGGGCAGAGAGTACCCCTGGCAGGGCGAGTTTCGATGGATATGATGACCGTGGATTTGACAGCGTTGCCAGAGGCGATTGTGGGGGATCTGGTGACCTTGTGGGGGGAGGGGCTGCCGGTGGATGAGATTGCACAGCAGGCGAGCACAATCTCATATGAACTCCTTTGTCAGCTGACTTCCAGAGTGGAGCGTATTGCACAGTAACCTATGGCCAAGAACAAGATTGAATATGTCTGTACCGAATGTGGTGATGTATCACCCAAGTGGTCTGGACAGTGTGCAGCCTGCAAGGGGTGGAACTGTTTAACCGAGGTGGTTGCAGCAGCAGCGAGCAAAGGTGGAGGCCGTTTCGCCGGTTATGCGGGTGAACAGGCCAAGGTGGTTAACCTTGGTGAAGTGAATGTGATGACTGAGGCATTGAGTTCAACCGGTATCAGCGAGATGGATCGTGTACTGGGCGGTGGGCTGGTGCAGGGGTCAGTGGTACTGATCGGTGGAGACCCAGGGATCGGTAAATCTACATTGCTGCTACAGGTGATGGCAAAACTGGCGGGTGAAATGTCTGTTCTCTATGTCAGTGGTGAGGAGTCTGCTCAACAGATTTCACTGCGCGCCCGGCGTCTCGAGATTGACCCCTCAAAACTGGATCTGTTGACAGAGACCCAGGTGGGGCAGGTATTGGCAACGGCACAGACGCTCAAACCCAGGGTGCTGGTGGTTGATTCGATTCAGACCATCTATACCGAAGAGTTACAGTCGGCTCCCGGTTCGGTAGCACAGGTACGTGAGAGTACGGCACGGCTGGTACGTTACGCCAAGCAGACGGGTACAGCAATTTTTCTGGTGGGCCACGTGACTAAAGAGGGGAGCCTGGCAGGACCACGGGTGCTGGAGCATATGGTTGATACGGTACTCTACTTTGAAGGGGAGAGTGGCAGCCGCTACCGGGTGATTCGCTCCATCAAGAACCGTTTTGGTGCAGTCAATGAGCTGGGTGTCTTTGCCATGACCGAGATGGGGCTCAAAGAGGTGACCAATCCATCCGCAATCTTTCTCTCCCGCCATGAAGAGGTGGTGCCGGGTACCGTAACACTGGTTACCCGTGAAGGGACGCGACCACTGCTGGTAGAGCTGCAGGCGCTGGTCGATGAGAGTCATCTGGGTAACCCCAGGCGGGTCACTATTGGTCTGGAGCAGAATCGTCTTGCGATGTTGCTCGCGGTGTTACATCGTCATGGTGGCGTGGCCAGCTATGATCAGGATGTCTTTATCAATGTTGTGGGTGGGGTACGTGTCTCTGAACCCGCTGCAGATCTGGCAGTCATTCTATCGATTCTCTCCAGTCTGCGTAATCGTCCTGTGGCAGAGGGTACCATCGTGTTTGGAGAGGTGGGGCTGGTGGGGGAGGTACGTCCCATTCCTGGTGGTGAAGAGCGTCTGCGTGAAGCAGCCAAGCACGGTTTTACCAGAGCCATTATTCCCAAAGCCAACCGGCCCAGAAAAGCGATTGAAGGGCTTGAGGTGGTTGCGGTCTCCAGATTATCGGACGCGTTGAATATTCTCTAAAAGAGAGCGGCATCTGCGCCACAAGCACCACCCCATTTTGATTGAGCAGGTGAGATAGGTGCAAGCAGTAGAACGTACTATTGCAGGATATAAGGCCATTTTTTACCAGATTGCGTGGTTGTAATTCAGGCGAATTTTCTCATCTTTAGTAATCAATAAAGCATCATAAAGTGATGCTTGTGCAACAATGAGTCGATCAAATGGGTCACGAGTCCAGTTTAATGACTCAGCAGCCTTGGAGACAGTGCCGAAAGGAGCATTACACGTTACCAAGCCGATTGATGATTCCAGTGAGTCAATAATAGTGATTGCTTGCTCATTGATCCGCTTGATTTCGTAGAGGTACTCTATCTCAAGACGGGCCATTGGCGAAATACGAATATCATCCTCCTGCTCCAGTAGTTGCAGCACAGTAGCTGAGAGTCCGTCTACAGTCTGTGTGTAGAGTCGCACTACGACATGAGTATCAAGGTAGATCACAATTCCACTCCGAAGACCAATCCATGCCTGCAATTTCATCAGAGTCTCCATTGACAGTATCTGGGTGCGGCTTTAACAAGTCCAGTTTGTTGTCGGCTACCCTGCAAATCTTGAGTAAAGACCCTTTTCGTTTTATCTCGACAGGCTCCCCAGTCTGCAACACTTGATCCAGAATATTGAATAGGTTACTTCTGAGATTAGATGGGGTCATGGCTTCTGACATAGTGATTCTCCATATATGTACAACTATATTGTATGTTGTACATATATGGAGTGTCAATATCAATTAGAGGGGTGGGGGCTGCTAATGGTGGCTTACTGTTTCTTCAGTAGCGGGAAAATAGTTGCTTTCTGCACAAATTGTTCAGAGGCCCGGGTGACCTCAATCGGGTAGCCACCGATCATCATACTGGTACCTGCTTCTGGAATACTCTCCAAATGTTCCAGGATAAGACCATTCAGGGTTTTGGGTCCCTCTTGAGGCAGAACCCATCCCATGTTTTTCTCCAGATCTCTGAGGTTTGCAGTGCCATCCACCAGAAAGGAGCCATCACTCAAGGGGTGTACTTCAGGGATGGTATCCGAGGCATCGGTTGTAAACTCTCCGACAATCTCTTCTAACAGATCCTCCATGGTAACCAGCCCCTGTAGATCGCCATACTCATCCACAACAAGCCCGATACGCTTCTTGAACTGCTGGAACTTCAGCAGCTGTGTGTTGAGAGAGGTCTTTTCAGGGATGAAGAGTGGTTCACGTAGCAGGTCAATCAGGCTGCTCTTCTCCTCCTGGTCACTGGAGTGAAGGTGGGTGGTATCACGCATGTGGAGAATACCCAGAATAGTTTCACTGTTGTTGTGAAATACCGGCAAGCGAGTGTGCTGACTCTGGGCGATCTGCTTCAGAATGCTGTTCCACTCATCTTCGATATTGATTCCGAGAATCTCGCTACGGGGGACCATGATGTCCTCAACGGTTACCTGCTCAAGATCAAGAATGCTGGTTAACATAGCCTGATGTTTTTGTGGAATCAGACCGCCCGCCTCCTTGACGATGGTTCGAAGCTCTTCACGTGAAAGATGGTCGTTTTGAGAAGCAGAGAGCTTGATGCCAAACAGACGCAGGATAAAGTTTGTCAACAGGTTGATCAGCTTGACCAATGGATAGAGTACCCCCAGCAGGGGGGTCAGCACAAAAGAGGCAGGGAAAGCGAAGCGTTCCGGATTGAGTGCAGCGATTGTTTTTGGGGTCACCTCGGCAAAAATGAGGATGATAAAGGTGAGGACACCTGTAGCAATGGCAATTCCGGCATCTCCAAACAGACGCATACCGATAATGGTAGCAATGGAAGAGGCGAGAATATTGACGAAGTTATTGCCCAGCAGAATCAGCCCGATCAGTCTCTCCGGGTGGTCCAGTAGTTGGGATACCGCTCGCGCACCACGATGACCTATACGGTTGAGATGGCGCAGGCGATAGCGGTTGATCGCCATCATACTGGTCTCAGACCCGGAGAAGAATCCTGAAATCAGCACCAGCAAAAGGAGAATGCCAGCGAGAGCCTCCGTTGGAATATCGTTCAAAACTTGTTCAGGGGTTTCTTAGCTGGCAGGGGTTGAGACGAGAAACTCCACCACAAAACGACTACCAAAGTAACTCAAAAAGAGGATACCAAAGCCGAACAGAGTCCAGCGAACAGCAGTACGACCACGCCAGCCATACTGGTGTCTTCCCCATAACAGTGCTGCAAAAAGCAGCCAGGAGAGGATCGAGAGTGCCGCAGTATGGGCACGTTTCTGTGCCACAATATCCTCGACCAGTGGGACTGCGCTTAATAGTGCCAGAGTCAGAACCACAAGCCCTGCACGCACCAATTGGAACATCAGGTGCTCAACCTCTTGCATGGGTGGCAGGGCGCGGATAATCCCTCCAGGCTGTTTGTTGCGCAGATGTTTCTCTTGAACGGCGAGCAAAACTGCCTGAAGTGCAGCCACAGCCAACAGACTGTAGGCGACCATGGATAGCAGGATATGGATATCTAGTTCAGAGGAGGCCGTCTTAAGGCTCGGTTCGGGATAGAGGATCTGTAGCAATAGTGCCACTGAGCTGACGGGGAAGATGATAATACCTAGATTACCAACAGGTCGGAAAATCCAGGTTGATTCAAACAGCAGTACCAATAACCAGCCGGTGACTGAGAGGGCGTGGAAAAAGCCTAGATTGACCCACTGTTCGACCACCAGGGTGTACAGTACATAGGTGTGGAGAACCACTCCAACTGCACCCAGTAGCTTAAATCCGTTTCGAGGGTGGTCGAAGCAGGATATACCCTGTGCGAGTAGTCGTCCGAGGCCGACAGCGGCAATCAGATAGAGCAATATGGCAATGGATCCGGAAACGCTATAACTCATCTCAATTCCTTGAAATCACAGAATAGGAAGATGATGTCATATTGGAGCAGATTCGTCAGCAGAATTAAGGATATAATTTGTCGATCTAATCAGAATTTTGGAATTGACAGCTATGTTTGAAAATTTATCCGACCGCCTCAATAAAACCTTGAAGAGCTTGCGTGGGCAGGGGCGGTTGACAGAAGAGAATATCAGTCAGGCGATGCGTGAAGTGCGGATGGCGCTACTGGAGGCAGATGTAGCACTTTCGGTTGTAAAAGATTTTATCGTCAAAGTGAAAGAGCGGGCAGTGGGGCAGGAGGTTGCAACCAGCCTGACGCCGGGGCAGGCGTTGATCAAAATTGTGCAGGCAGAGCTTGAAGCGTTGATGGGAGAGGTCAATGAGTCGCTCGATCTGCGCGCACAGCCTCCGGCAGTCATTTTGATGGCGGGGCTACAGGGTGCAGGTAAGACGACCAGTGTAGCCAAGTTGGCGCGCTTTCTACAGGAGCGTGAATCCAAAAAGGTGATGGTGGCAAGTGCGGATGTCTACCGTCCTGCGGCCATTGAGCAGCTGAAATTACTGGCCGACGAGGTTGGGGCCAGTTTTTGTCCGAGTGATGCAGGGCAGAGGCCGGTTGATATTGCCAATGCAGCGTTGGCACAGGCGAAAAAGCAGTTTGTTGATGTGCTGATTCTTGATACGGCAGGTCGTCTCCATGTGGATGAGGAGATGATGGGAGAGATTAAACATCTCCATGCAGCAATCAACCCGGTTGAAACCCTCTTTGTCGTTGACAGCATGACGGGGCAGGATGCTGCCAATACTGCCAGGGCCTTTGATGAAGCACTACCGCTGACCGGTGTAGTGTTGACCAAGGCAGATGGTGATGCACGTGGTGGTGCAGCGCTATCCGTGCGCCAGATTACCGGAAAACCGATCAAGTTCCTCGGTATTGGTGAGAAGGTGGATGCGCTGGAGCCGTTCCACCCGGATCGGGTCGCCTCCCGAATTCTGGGGATGGGGGATACCCTGACGCTGATTGAGGAGCTGGAACGCAAGGTCGACAAAAAGAAGGCCGATAAACTGGCGCAGAAGGTTCGGAAAGGTAAAGGTTTTGATCTGGAAGATTTTCGGGATCAACTACAGCAAATGCAGGGGATGGGGGGGGTTGCCTCATTGCTGGATAAGTTGCCCGGCATGGCAAATGTACCGGACAAGGTGAAAAATCAGGTCAATGATAAGGAGTTTGTACGCATGGAGGCGATGATCAACTCTATGACCCCGAAAGAGCGCCGTTACCCTGATCTGATCAAGGGGGGGCGCAAGAAGCGAATTACCCTCGGTTCTGGCACAACGATTCAGGATCTGAATAAACTGTTGAAGCAGTTCAAACAGATGCAGAAGATGATGAAGAAGATGAAAGGGGGCAAGATGGCGAGAATGATGCAGGGAATGGCAGGAGGTATGCCGGGTGGTGGTATGCCACCCGGTGGGGGAGGAGGACGTTTCCCTTTCTAGGTGGTTGTCCGAGAATAGAAGTCGTAGCGAGGGGAAGCTGATTTGAGACAGATTTTGTCATCATTTGAGGCGAATAGTTCCACTATTTAACGAAAAGGATGGGTAAATATGGCCAAATTCAGCTTTTCTGCAGTAGACTCTCTATTCTCGGACAGCCACCTAGGACAAGCACCTGGCTGCCTGATAAACGCGTGGTGCCGGAACGGTTGTAGCCATCTGTTTCTTAGAGTTTTTAGAGTTTATGATTAAAAGGTAGTTAAAAAGGCACTTAAAAACTTCACTTTAAAAGGCCACTTCAGTATAATCCGCGCCAGATTAAGAGCCGACCAGTATTGGATCGGTTTTTTTCACCCCCTTAAATTTTGAGTATTGAGAAAAAAAATGGTAGTTATCCGACTTGCACGAGGTGGTGCGAAAAAGCGCCCTTTTTACCGTATTGTTGCTACAGACAAGCGTAATAGCCGTGATGGCCGTTTTCTGGAGAAGCTCGGTTATTTCAACCCGGTAGCCTCTGGAAATGAGAAGCGCCTGGAAATGAATGTCGAGCGTGTAGAGCATTGGATCTCTAAAGGTGCTCAGCCTTCAGATCGTGTTGCAAGTCTGGTCAAAGAGCTGAGCAAGACTGCAGCCTGAATCTGGACTGACAGGCTACGCTCACAAGAGCGAGCCTCTGGTTTGATTTGATGATTAAAAAGCCCTCTGATTCTCCAGTTATATTAGGACACATCAGTGGGCTTTTTGGTGTGCGCGGCTGGGTCAAAATTCATTCGGATACCAGTCCACGAGAAAATATCCTCAGCTATAAAGAGTGGATGTTGAGTCAGAACGGGATCGGAAAGAGCGTCCGGATTCGGCAGGGGAAGCGCCAGGGTAAAGGGGTGATCGTTCAGTTGGAAGGTTTTGAAGATCGCACCGCAGCAGAGGTACTGATCGGTGCTGAGATCTCAATACAGATGGATCAGCTTAAGCCGTTAGAGGTCAATGAGTATTACTGGTCCGACCTGATGGGTTGCCAGGTGATGAATCAGCAGCAGGAGAGTCTGGGAGAGGTGGTCACCATGATGGAGACAGGTGCCAACGATGTGATGGTCGTCAAGCGTCAGGGCAGTGAGCAGTTGATCCCTTTTATTGAGCCATGGCTACTGGATGTCGATATAGAAAAACAGTGTATTACGGTAGACTGGGAAGCTGATTTCTAGCAATGCGGATTGATTTGGTCAGCATCTTCCCCGAGATACTGGAAGCGATTAGAGGGTTTGGTGTGACAGGCCGTGCCGTTGAGCGTGGGCTGGTTGAAATTCATGGTTGTAACCCCCGGGACTTTACAGAGGATCGTCACCGCACCGTAGATGATCGCCCCTATGGTGGTGGCCCCGGAATGGTGATGCTCTATCAACCGTTAAAGCGGTCGATAGAACACCTGAGGGCACAGCAGCAGCGGCAGGGAATTGAGCAGAGCCATCTGATTTACCTCTCGCCTCAAGGGGTGCCATTGACCCAGCAGCGTGTACAGGCACTGAGTCAGATGTCAGGGCTGATTCTGTTGGCAGGTCGGTATGAAGGGGTGGATGAGCGACTGATCGAGGATGAAGTTGATGAGGAGATCTCGATTGGAGATTATGTGGTCAGCGGTGGAGAGCTGCCCGCCATGGTGTTGATGGATGCGGTGATTCGGTTGCTGCCGGGTGCGTTGGGGCATGCCGATTCTGCCGCTGAAGACTCGTTTTCAGATGGGTTGCTGGATTATCCCCACTACAGTCGACCTGAAGAGATTGGGGGGCGGCGAGTTCCCGAAGTCTTGTTGAGTGGCAATCACCAGAAAATTGCACAGTGGCGGCATTCTCAGGCAGAGTGTCGGACACAGCAGCGACGCCCGGATCTTCTTCAGTCAGAGTGAAAACGGGGCATAGAAAAATTAAGTGGAATTATCAGGTGATATTATTTTGTAAAACCGTATAATACGCGCACTTAAAACCAGTGCCGAAGAGGCAGTGTGTTGTTTCAAGATAACGTAACGGATCAGAGTGATGAGCAATATTATTCAAGCATTAGAAGCAGAGCAGATGGGTCGTGATATCCCTGACTTTGGCGCAGGCGATACAGTAATTGTCCAGGTTAAGGTAAAAGAGGGTGAACGTGAACGTCTACAGGCCTTTGAAGGTCTCTGTATAGCAAAGAAGAATCGTGGTCTGAACTCATCCTTCACACTGCGTAAAATCTCTTACGGTGAAGGTGTAGAGCGTGTGTTCCAGACTTACAGCACCCTGATTGATACCATTACTGTTAAGCGTCGCGGTGTGGTGCGTCGTGCCAAGCTCTACTACATGCGTGAGCGTACAGGCAAGGCTGCGAGAATTCGCGAGAAGATTTAAATTAACGGATCTGGTTTACCGGTCTAATTTAACTTGAGCAGCAGTGGTGGTGTTTCGCCGTTCTGGCTCATAGAAGGTTCAGATCGTAAACTTAACGGTGCAGTTTTATGTAAAAGGCAGATCCATTGAATGGATTTGCCTTTTTTAGTTTTAAGGGAAGGCTATGGATGCTGACACTCAACGTTATGTAGAGAGCTTTCTGGATGCCTTATGGGTCGAGCGAGGTATGAGCGACCATACTCTGGCAGCCTATCGCAGTGACCTGAAGCAGCTGGTTCGTTGGTTGTCGGAAAAGAGTGCTCCTCAATTAATAGCAGCGGGACAACCACAGCTGCAACTCTATCTTGCAGAGTTGCATCAGAAGCGTAAATATCAGGCAAGAACAATTGCCAGGGTGTTGAGTACGATGCGCCGCTTTTACCGCTACCTGATTCATCAGGGTATACGCAGTGATGATCCTACCGCACAGATTAGCTCCCCGAAGATTGGAAGACCACTGCCCAAAGCGCTCAGTGAGCAAGAGGTTGAAGCGTTGCTGGAGGCGCCAGAGATTGAGACTCCACTGGGATTGAGAGACCGGGCGATGATTGAGTTGATGTATGGTGGTGGATTACGGGTTACCGAATTGATTACGCTACGTCTTGACTCCCTCAACTTGCGTCAGGGGGTTGCCAGAGTTTTGGGTAAGGGGAGCAAAGAGCGGCTCGTTCCGCTGGGTGAAGAGGCGTTGCAGTGGGTAGAGTACTATCTTCGGGAGGGGCGGGCCGATTTGATGCGGGGACGAATATCCGATACCCTCTTTGTCACTTCAAGAGGGGCGGGAATGACGCGGCAAGCCTTTTGGACCCGGTTGAAAAAGTATGGTGAGACAGTGAGGATCTCAACCCACTTCTCTCCCCATACGCTACGTCACGCCTTTGCCACCCATTTGCTGAATCATGGAGCAGATCTCCGCTCTGTGCAGATGTTACTGGGGCATAGTGATCTCTCTACAACCCAGATTTATACCTATGTAGCACAAGAGCGATTGAAAAATGTGCACCATGAACACCACCCGAGAGGGTAAACAAGAGGATTGAAATTGATAAATAAAAAGATAAGTTGTGTGAAATGGGCTGCTGTCGGTGCCCTATTGAGCGTCAGTTCACTACTACATGCAGGTGATGAGGTGCCCTCCACTGTAACAGAACAGCTGCAACGTCTGGTACCCACCAATATTCCGACAGAGGTTAAACAGACCCCGGTCCCCGGCCTCTATATGGCTCGCTTTGGTACCACCATTCTCTATCTCTCTGCCGATGGACGCTATCTCATTGATGGTGAGATGTTGGATCTGCAGCAACGCAAGAATCTGACCGATGCCGTCGTCTCCTCAGCAAGGGTTGAGATACTGGACGGATTGGATGAGTCAGAGCTTGTAGTCTATAGCCCCAAACAGACCATACGTACCCTGACTATCTTTACCGATATCGACTGCCCCTACTGTGTGCGGCTGCATGAGGAGCGTCAGGTGTTACTGGATGCAGGGGTCAAATTACGTTATCTGCTTTATCCACGGGCGGGTATCAATTCACCCTCCTATGATAAGGCGGTCAATGTCTGGTGTGCTGAAGATCGCGCAGCAGCGATGACGCTGGCCAAATCGGGAATGCAGCCAGACGATAAAGCTTGTGAGACCCCCATCGTTTCCCAAATCCAGTTGGCTAAGTCCTTCGGCTTAAAGGGGACACCTCATATCGTCATTGATAATGGTGAGGTGATCGGAGGTTACATGCCAGCCAAGAACTTACTGCAGAAACTGGGGCTATAGTTGCGATTTTACGGGATCTCTTTCAGACGATAGAGTGCCTCTAGCGCCTCGCGTGGAGTCAGCTCATCCGGGTTGATTTCACGCAACGACTCCTCGACTGCAGAGGTGGAAAAGAGTGAAAACTGCTGAAAGCTATCATGCTCTGTCTCCGCTTGAGATTTCGAGGGTTTTAGGGGTTTTGAGAGGCTGACAACCTGTTCCTGTTCCAGCGCTACCAGCTTCTGCTGTGCCTGTTGGATGACCACTTTGGGAATGCCTGCCAGGCTGGCAACCTGTAGTCCGTAGCTCTGGTTGGCCGGGCCGGGGCGTACAGCATGCAGGAAGACAATCCCCTCTCCATGTTCTGCTGCATCGAGGTGGACATTCTGCACCTCGGAGATCTGTTCAGGCATTGCGGTCAGCTCAAAGTAGTGGGTGGCAAACAGAGTCAGTGCTCCATGCTCCCGCACCAGATGTTCTGCACAGGCTCCAGCCAGAGAGAGGCCATCATAGGTGCTGGTACCGCGTCCAATCTCATCCATCAATACCAGGCTACGATAACTGGCGTTGTGGAGAATGTTGGCGGTCTCGGTCATCTCCACCATAAAGGTCGAGCGCCCACCCGCGAGATCATCCGAGGCCCCGATGCGGGTGAAGATACGGTCTACCATACCGATAGTGGCAGCAGCAGCGGGGACAAAACTGCCGATGTGGGCCAGCAACACGATCAGCGCATTCTGTCGCATAAAGGTGCTTTTACCACCCATGTTCGGCCCGGTGATGATCCACATTCGGGTTGTCTCATCCAGTGTCAGGTCATTGGCAACAAATGGCTTGTCAGAGACCTGTTCCACCACCGGGTGACGTCCTTCCCTTATTTGCAGGCCGCTCTCTTCAACCAGTTGCGGCCGTACCCAATCGAGCTGTTCCGCACGTTCAGCCAGGTTAGTCAGTACATCCAGTTCGGCCACCCCATCGGAACAGCGCTGTAGCGGGGCCAACACCTCAATCAGTTGCTGAATCAGCCCCTCGTAGAGCCCTTTTTCACGGCTCAGTGCCCGCTCATTGGCAGAGAGTACCTTATCCTCAAACTCTTTCAGCTCCGGTGTGATAAAGCGCTCTGCCATCTTCAGAGTCTGGCGGCGCACATACTCGGTGGGGATCTCGGCGTTCTGTGCCTTGCCGATCTCGATATAGTAGCCATGGACCCGGTTGTAACCCACCTTGAGGGTGGCGATACCGGTGCGTTCACGTTCGCGCAGCTCTAGATTCTGTAATAGTTCACCGGCATTTTCGCGAATTGAGCGCAGTTCATCCAGTTCCGCATCGTAGCCTGTAGCGATGACCCCGCCATCGCGGATGATCATCGGTGGGTTCTCAATGACCGCCCTCTGTAACAGGTCAGAAATATCCGGGAAGGTGGAGATCTGTTGAGCAAGCAATTTGAGAGATTCGGTCTGATCCTCTGCCAGTGTCTGTTGCAGCTCAGGCAGTGTGTTGAGTGAGTCGCGTAGACGTGCCAGATCACGGGGGCGAGCACTCCGTAGTGCCACCCGAGACAGAATACGCTCCATATCTCCAATGGTGCGCAGCAACGGGCGTACGCGATCATGTAGTCGCTGTTGCAGAATCGACTCCACCACAAACAGCCGCTGTTCCAGCGTAGCGCGGTGACGAACCGGGTTGCCGAGCCAGCGTCGTAACATGCGTCCGCCCATTGCGGTACAGGTGTGGTCCATCACTGCAGCCAGTGTATGTGTCTCGCCACCGGAGAGGTTGGACAGGATTTCAAGATTACGGCGACTGGCCGCATCAATCACCACATGCTCCTGTTGATGAACAATTTGAATAGTATTGAGATGGGGTAGAGAGGCTCGCTGGGTATGTTGCAGATATTGCAACAGGGCACCAGCGGCACCCAGCCCCAGAGTCATCTCCTCACAACCAAACCCGCTCAGATCCTTGGTGCCGAACTGACGAGACAGTTCACGCTCGGCACTCTCCAGATCAAAATTCCACTCCGGTTGTGGGCGCAGCCCATTACGACCAGCTAACGGCTCGCGTAGCGGGGACTCTTCACGAAACAGGATCTCCGCAGGCTGTAACCGCTCCAGCTCGCCCAACAGCAGTTGTAACTCATCCATCTCCATCAACTGGAAACGGCCGGCAGCCAGAGAGAGCAGGGCCATCCCATAACGCCCGTCATGGTCCAGAATCGCCACCAGCAGACTCTCATGGCTCTCTTCCATCAATGCCTCATCGGTCAACGTACCGGGGGTGATGATACGCGCTACCTGCCGCTCAACGGGCCCCTTGCTGGTAGCGGGATCACCCACCTGCTCACAGATCGCCACTGACTCGCCCATTTTGACCAGTCGTGCCAGATACTGCTCTGCTGCGTGGTAGGGGACACCCGCCATCGGGATTGGGTCACCACCCGATTTACCGCGTGCGGTCAGGGTAATGTCCAGTAGCTCTGAAGCCTTCCTGGCATCGTCATAGAACAACTCATAAAAGTCCCCCATGCGATAGAACAGCATCACATCGGGGTGCTCCGCCTTGATGCGGAGAAACTGCTGCATCACCGGAGTGTGTTGAGGGGTTTTACTGCTCATTGAAACCAATTCTCGCGTTCCATATTGATGGGTTCCACAGTGTTCAATCTGAAAATTATTATGCTCATAATTGTGTCCATAATAAGCAGTTAAAGCAACCGATTTCGACGCCCAAATATGATCAGTGGTTCAAGCTGCAATCTTTCAAGGTGAGATGTATTAGGTCGAGAGAGACACTCTGGGATGCGCCTTGATCTTGGACACTATGGACGCAATTCAAACTACCCAGACTTGTTCAGAGATTCCTTAGCCAATAAATCTTATGCCAGATGATGGGTTTCCCGGTACCCCGGAATATAGTGATTGTCCACGAATCTGTTCACATTTGCAGGTTGGCTCATTATGATGGAGGCACAGTCATAGGGGCTGGCTGCTCAATCAATAACAGGGTGGGTTAGATGGGGATTGAATCCGATATAGAGAAGGCCGCACAACAACTATCACTACAGTTGATGGAGAAGAGGTGGCGGGTGGCTGCGGCGGAATCCTGCACCGCAGGGTGGATTGCCAAGTCATTGACCGATCCGGCAGGTAGTACGGCCTGGTTTGAGCGTGGTTTTGTCACCTACTCCAACGAGGCGAAGGTGGAGATGTTGGGGGTGAAACCGCAAACGCTGAGTGATTTTGGAGCGGTGAGTGAAGAGACCGTGCGAGAGATGGTCGCTGGTGCGTTGGAGAATAGCCGTTCTGAATTCGCTGTCGCGGTAAGCGGGATTGCGGGGCCGTCGGGTGGAAGTGCTGAAAAGCCGGTGGGGCTGGTCTGGTTTGGCTGGCAACATCGAGAGGGTATCTGCCATCTGCAGCAGCAGATTTTCAACGGGGACCGGGATGCAGTGCGCGGGCAGACGGTGGTGGTGGCACTGCAGGGGTTGTCTCGGTTGGTGTGTGAAATTACCCGAATGACAGAGGCCCCTTGAATGGGGTTGATCCCCCCGGAGAGAGTTGAAAACAGGGTGGGTACGCCCCCGCTTTTATGGGATAATTCGCGGCTTTCTTGAAATATACTATTGGCACACCGACATGGAAGAGAACCGTAAAAAGGCGTTAAAGGCTGCGCTGGGTCAGATCGAGCGACAGTTCGGCAAAGGCTCAGTGATGCGTCTGGGGGATGATCATGCACAGCGCGATATCGATACAGTCTCGACCGGCTCGTTGGGGCTGGATATTGCCCTGGGTATAGGCGGCCTGCCGCGTGGTCGTGTGGTCGAGATCTATGGCCCGGAATCCTCGGGTAAAACTACACTGACGCTACACGCAGTGGCAGAGATGCAGAAGCTCGGTGGTACGGCTGCCTTTATCGATGCAGAACATGCGTTGGACCCGCTCTATGCCGGGAAACTGGGTGTGAAGAGCGATGATCTGCTGATCTCTCAGCCCGATACCGGTGAGCAGGCGCTGGAAATTACCGATATGCTGGTGCGCTCCGGTGCGGTGGATATAGTGGTGATCGATTCGGTTGCAGCCTTGACCCCAAAGGCGGAGCTGGAGGGTGATATGGGAGATACCCACGTGGGCCTGCAGGCGCGATTGATGTCGCAGGCGCTACGTAAACTGACTGCAAATATCAAACGCTCCAATACGCTGGTGATCTTTATTAACCAGATCCGTATGAAGATCGGGGTCATGTTTGGTAACCCTGAGACGACTACCGGTGGCAATGCGCTCAAATTCTACTCCTCCGTCCGTCTCGATATTCGCCGCATCGGTGCGATTAAGAGAGGTGATGAGATCCTCGGTAATGATACCCGGGTCAAAATCGTCAAGAACAAGGTGGCGCCGCCCTTCAAGCAGGTCACCTTTGATATTCTTTATGGTGAGGGGATCTCTCGGGAAGGCGAAATTATTGATCTGGGGGTTCAGGAGGGGATCGTACAGAAATCAGGTGCGTGGTACAGCTATGGCAGTGAACGTATTGGCCAAGGTAAGGATAAAGTGCGTCAATTCCTCAAACAGCACCCGGAGATGGCGCAGGAGATTGAGCGGCAGGTGCGGGACAAGCTGCTGCCGAAGAGTAGAGAAGCGGTAGATCACGATAGTGACAGCGAAGCCGAATCCGCAGAGTAGTGCATGGAATCGTGCGCTGGGTCTGCTTGCACGGCGAGAGCACTCAGCGCTGGAGTTGAGGCAGAAGCTACGTAGCAAGGGGGTGGATGCAGAGCTGATCGAACCGTTACTGGAGCGGTTGGCAGAGTGTGGCTATCAGAGTGAACAGCGTTTTGCCGAGAGCTTTACCCGCTCTCGTGTGGTTAAAGGGTTAGGCCCCTATCGTATTCGTAAGGAGTTGCAGGAGCGGGGCGTGGGAGAGATTGAGATTGAACAGGCGATGGCACCGTTTGAAGACCGTTGGGTTGAGACGGCCATTGCAGTGAAAGAGAAAAAGTTTGGGTTGGAACAGGCGCAAGAGTTCCGTGAGCGGGCCAAGCAGCAACGTTTTCTGCAGTATCGGGGATTTACCCATGAGCAGATTCAGGTGGCAGTCGAGCATCGTAACAGTTAAGTGTAGTGGAATAAGTCAATATGAAAAGTAGTGAAATCAGACAAGCGTTTCTGGACTTCTTTGAACAGAAAGGGCATCAAGTGGTTGATAGCAGTCCGCTGATTCCGGGTAACGACCCGACGTTGCTCTTTACCAATGCCGGTATGGTGCAGTTCAAGGATCTCTTTCTTGGGCAGGAAAAGCGCAATTTCAGCCGTGCCACTACGGTACAACGCTGTCTGCGTGCGGGTGGCAAGCATAATGATCTGGAGAATGTCGGTTACACAGCACGTCACCACACCTTCTTCGAAATGCTTGGTAACTTCAGTTTTGGTGACTACTTCAAACGTGAAGCGATCCACTATGCCTGGGAATTTTTGACAGAGACACTGCAGTTGCCGGAGGAGAAACTCTGGGTAACCGTTTATGAGAAAGACCCGGAAGCGGAAGAGATCTGGCTCAAAGAGATGGGGGTCTCTGCGGAGCGCTTCTCTCGCTGTGGTGCAAAAGATAACTTCTGGCAGATGGGTGACACCGGCCCTTGTGGCCCCTGTACCGAGATCTTCTATGATCATGGCGCACACGTCCCTGGTGGGCCTCCGGGTTCTGCGGATGAGGATGGTGATCGCTATATTGAGATCTGGAATCTGGTCTTTATGCAGTTTGATCGAGACAGTGAAGGTAACCTCAACCCGCTACCACACCCTTCGGTTGATACCGGTATGGGGATGGAGCGTCTGGCGGCCATATTGCAAGGTGGTCATAGCAACTACGATATTGATCTGTTTCAGAGCCTGATGAAAGCAGTGGCAAAAGAGACCGGTGAGCGTGACCATAACCACACCTCAGTCAAGGTGATTGCAGACCACATTCGCTCCTGCGCATTTCTTGCGGTCGATGGGGTGGTACCCTCCAATGAGGGGCGTGGTTATGTGATGCGCCGTATTATTCGTCGCGCTATACGCCACGGCTACAAGCTGGGGCAGGATAATCCTTTCTTCCATAAGCTGGTGGCACCGCTAGTGGTTGAGATGGGAGAAGCCTATCCAGACCTGACCAAGGCGCAGACAGTAGTGGAGCGGGTATTGTTAAAGGAGGAGGAGCGTTTTGCCGAGACCCTGGAGCAGGGGATGCGTATTCTTGAAGAGAGTATCGCTAATCTTGCAGGGCGGGAAATTCCCGGTGAGACCATCTTCCGTCTCTACGACACCTATGGTTTTCCGGTCGATCTGACCGGGGATATCGCCCGTGAGCGTGAGTTGACACTGGATATGGAGGGTTATGAGAGCGCAATGGCCGAGCAGCGTGATCGCGCCCGCTCTGCCAGCAGCTTCAAGATGGCTGAAGCGGGTGGTATCGAGATTACAGAAGGCACTCCCTTTACCGGCTATGATCAGTTGCAGGACCAGAGCGAGATTGTTGCTCTATTCCATGAAGGGCAAGCGGTTGATCAACTGCAAACAGGGGAGAGTGGTGTGGTGGTACTGAACCAGACCCCGTTCTATGGTGAGTCAGGTGGACAGGTGGGGGATGTGGGGCGCTTGCAGATCGGGGAGCAGAGCTATTTTGAGGTGGAAGATACTCAGAAACAGGCGAGTGGAGCGCTGCTCCATATCGGAAAGGTTGTTGCAGGTTCGCTCTCACTCAACACCGAAGTGACCCCTCGGGTCAGTGGGCGTGAACGCAAGGCAACTGCCCGTAACCACTCTGCAACTCACCTGCTCCATGCGGCACTGAGAACCGTACTGGGAGAACATGTGCAGCAGAAGGGGTCAATGGTTAATCCAGAGCGTCTGCGTTTTGATTTTGCACACTTCGAACCGATGACCAGTGAGCAGATTGCTCAGGTGGAACAGATGGTCAATAGTGAGGTGTTGGCAAGCCATCCGGTAGATAGTCAGGTGATGTCGATTGATGAGGCTAAAGCGACCGGAGCGATGGCGCTGTTTGGTGAAAAGTATGGTGATGAGGTGCGGGTGGTGAAGATGGATACCTTCTCTACCGAACTCTGTGGCGGTACCCATGTGACAACCACGGGAGAGATTGGCTTTCTGCGCATCATCTCTGAGAGTGGCGTAGCGGCAGGAGTGCGGCGTATTGAAGCGGTTACTGGAGAGGGTGCGTTGCAGTATGTCGATAGTGGCGAGCAGACACTGCAACAACTTTCAGGGCTGCTCAAAGGGTCTCGCGATACAGTGGGTGACAAGGTACAGGCACTGGTTGAGCAGAACCGCAAGCTGGAAAAGGAGCTGGAGCGCCTCAAATCCAAACTTGCAAATAGTGCAGGTAATGATCTGATCTCGACTGCAGTTGAGGTCGAGGGTATCAAGGTACTGATTGCCCATCTTGAAGGGGCCGATGTGAAGACCTTGCGCAGCACCATGGACCAACTGAAAGACAAGTTGGGCACTGCAGCGATCCTGCTGGCAACTGCCAGTGAAGGCAAGGTTGTGCTGGTGGCTGGTGTTACTACGGATGCGACCGACCGTATCAAGGCGGGCGATATGATTCGCAATGCAGCCCCATTGGTGGGTGGAAAAGGGGGAGGACGTCCAGATATGGCTCAAGGGGGTGGCAGCAACCCGGAGGCAATACCACCGATGATCGAAGCTACACAGGCTTGGGCGCAACAGCAGATTAACGGTTCATAAAGATGGCACTCATCGTACAGAAATATGGTGGTACCTCAGTCGGTACTGTAGAGCGTATCGAGGCAGTGGCTGAAAGGGTCAAAAAGTGTCGGGATGAGGGCAACCAGATTGTGGTTGTAGTCTCAGCAATGAGTGGTGAGACCAACCGTATTATCGGTTTGGCAAAAAAGATTGATCCTAACCCCACGCCGCGTGAGCTGGATGTGGCGATGGCGACAGGAGAACAGGTAACGATAGCCCTGCTCACAATCGCGCTGGAGAAACGCGGTGTGCCGGCCCGCTCCTTTACCGGGCCACAGGTGAGGATATTGACGGATAGTGCCCACAACAAGGCACGTATCGTCGATATTGATGGAAACCGGGTCAAGGCAGATCTGGAGGCTGGACGGGTGATTGTAGTGGCCGGTTTTCAAGGAACGGATCAGGAGGGCAACATCACCACACTGGGGCGTGGAGGTTCAGATACCTCAGCAGTAGCGATTGCTGCAGCAATCAAGGCCGAAGAGTGTCAGATCTACACCGATGTGGATGGGGTCTACACCACAGATCCGCGTGTTGTGCCCAACGCCCGCCGTATGGAGCGAATCACCTTTGAGGAGATGCTGGAGATGGCGAGCCTCGGCTCAAAAGTGCTCCAGATTCGCGCAGTTGAATTTGCAGGTAAATATAATGTCCCCCTACGAGTCCTCTCCAGTTTTGAGAATGGACCCGGTACACTGATTACATTTGAGGAAGAAGGAATGGAACAACCCGTTATCTCCGGTATCGCGTTCCAGCGTGATGAGGCCAAATTGACCATCCGTGGTGCCCCGGACCAACCCGGTGTTGCCAGTCAGATTTTGAGTGCAATTTCGGATCAAAATATCGAGATTGACATGATTGTGCAGAATATCGCCAATGATGGCACCACCGATTTCACCTTTACCGTACATCGCAATGACTACATTCAAGCCATAACAGCACTGGAACAGATTGGCGACACGTTACAGGCGCGCGAGACCATTGGTGACCAGAAGATTGTGAAGATCTCACTGGTTGGGGTAGGGATGCGTTCTCACGCAGGTATTGCGACCAGAATGTTTTCCGCGCTCGCCGATGAGGGGGTCAATATTCAGATGATCTCTACCTCCGAAATCAAGATCTCCGTCATCATCGATGAAAAGTATCTGGAGCTGGCTGTACGGGCACTACATGATGCCTTTGAGCTGGAGAGTGAGCCGGTCGTTGAGTAATTCTTGTGAGTTTGTTATGCAATATCAAGAAAGTATAAAATTCTAATGTTCTAGCAATTATTTGAATGATCCGTATACTCTCTGTTTGAAAACGGCATGAAGCTGTGGGGAACCTAACAATAATAAATGGAGAGAGGGAATGCTGATTCTGACAAGGCGAGTCGGAGAGACGGTTCGGATTGGAGATGATGTATCAATTACTGTGCTTGGGGTGAAAGGAAACCAGGTCCGGATCGGGATTGATGCACCACGTGAAGTTGCTGTTCATCGAGAAGAGATCTTTCAGAAGATTCAGGATGAAGATGATGGCATGGTAAGTGATGCTGTATAAAAACTGATAAAAACGTAACTATTCAGTGGTTACGAAAAAGGTTAAAGAATTTGATAGTAGCTGTTCAGATTGCCCCTGAAATTCACCAGTTCAAGGCAAAAAATGTGAGTTTACACGTGTAAATGACCATTTTTGAACGCCGAAATGGTGGATTTCAGGGGTGAGCTGAATAGTTACATAAAAACTATCTACAGAAGCCTTTACCTGCTGGCTCAGGAAGGGTATCCTTTGCGCCGATTTTCAGAGACTCAGGCGGCTTCAACTCTTGGAGCTACCCCCTCTGAATAGTGGTTTTGGTATATTATCTCTTGGCTTATTTTTAGAGTGTTTTTTAATTGGAGAGCTGGCCGAGTGGCTGAAGGCGCGCCCCTGCTAAGGGCGTATAGGTGAAAGCTTATCGAGGGTTCGAATCCCTCGCTCTCCGCCATATTATATTTCAGTATCTTACTGTTATTAAAGATACCTGAGTTGGGGTGTGAAAGGGCATGTCCGGGCTTAAATAAGTCACAACAGCCGATAGTACGATCCATCCCACTCAGCCAGTTCTTTACGAACTAGAGCCTCAAGGGTTCTGATCTCCAGTTTGTTCATACCGGCAGGGTTTACTGGCCCGTTACGCAGCTGAACAAGTGTTTTTTGCTGAGAGGGGGATATTCTTGGTGGTTTCTGCTGCTCTGTCATTCTGCTATTATCTACAGGAAAGAGAAAAAATTCAAGTTATATTACAGAATGTTACTATTTGCTGAGAATATTTGGTACTCGAATACCATAGGTTTGTGAGTACTAGGAGCAAACGTCCCGTGGACGGCACGCTGTCAGTATCGACATAGTAAAAATGGTGCCGGATGAGGTTGATCTGTTCTTACAGCACGCAGTGGTTACAACTCCCGGAAGGAGTGTAATATTTTGTTACATTTCTTGAAATATCTGAATATGCACTTAATATTGCCCTCGTGAACAAATAGTTCTGGTTAGAAGAGAGGCATATAAAGCCACTGAGCTAAAGAGCGTAGAATCTATACGGTCGCAGGGTTGCCAGTGCTATTGGGTTAAAGTTACTTTCATCACTAAACCTCTCTCAATAAAGTAGCCGATTACCCGCACGCGGCGAAGGGGAGTTTCTTATCGAAGATTTAGAAGAGAGTGGCATAGGAGGGGAGTACATGCACTCAAACAACCGGGTGTTGGTAGTTGATGATGATGACAGTATTCTCTCTACCTATCAGCAGGTTTTATCTCCTGAAACGATAGATTCGGGAGTTTCCCAAGCTTTGGCAGCTACACTCAGTGAGTCAGTAAAATCATCTGCGGATCAGGAGACGGCTCAATATCGCCTTCAATACGCGAATAGTGGTGAACAGGCGATTCAAAAGGTTGAGGAGTCGCTTAGAAGTGGTACCCCTTTTGCTGTAGTACTGATGGATATTCGGATGCCTCCAGGCATGAACGGTTTAGAAGCGGCAGATAGAATTCGTCGAATGGATAGCCAGATCTATATTGTCTTTGTCAGTGCGTATTCGGACTACTCAGCAGAGGAGATGCACCAAAAAATAGATAAAAACATGATGCTGATCCACAAGCCTTTTTCAGATGATGTATTAGTGCAGACAGTTCGCATGCTGTGTACAAACTGGGGGCGTGAGCATTATCTGATGCAAGCCTACAGTCAACTTCAGACCTTCTCGGATACCATGGTACAGCAAGCGACCCGCGATGGATTGACCGGACTCTATAATCGCCATTTTCTGAATGAGTCGCTCGAGAATGAGGTCATGCGTGCCCGGCGTGAACAGCTTCCAATGGGGCTGCTGATGGTCGATATAGACCGTTTTAAGTGGTACAACGATCACTATGGACACCTTCAGGGAGACCGGTCATTACATGCGGTTGCTCAGCTCCTCTGCACGGTAGCAAAACGCCCTGCTGATCTGGTGGCGCGATTTGGTGGTGAGGAGTTCTGTCTGGTGTTGCCGAATACGGATCTGGAGGGTGTTAAGACGGTTGCTGCAAATATCTGTGCAGAGTTAGCATTATTAAAGATAGATTTTCCTGAGAGTGATGTCTCCTCATGGGTAACAGTCAGTATTGGAGGGGTGAGTTGTACGCCTCAGAGAGAGGATACATCAAATTTGCTGCTCTCTATTGCAGATCGCTTACTCTATGATGTGAAGAATAAAGGCAGGAACGGCTTCCTGGTTGAGGTTTGTTCAGATGTTCCTGCTTCCGAAAGCATATTTTTGGATAAAACATCAATATACTATTGATATAAAACAACAACATCCTATTTCTCCTATGTCATACTGCAATCGCTAATTCGGTGAGTCCTTAATAACAAAAATCC
>Ga0257124_1000414_pt1 | contig 49590 bp, 38 predicted proteins | sample SI106_150metaG_FD_190154 | JGI IMG/M metagenome (GOLD analysis project Ga0257124, IMG submission 190154) | Marine microbial communities from Saanich Inlet, British Columbia, Canada - SI106_150 | ecosystem: Environmental > Aquatic > Marine > Inlet | place: Canada: British Columbia | collected...
ATGGGCTCTCTATGGCGCAGATAATATCGCCCATGAGGACACCAGGGCCGAGACCCTGCTTCTTGCGGGACTGGTGCTCCATGAGCAGGGAGCTTCCAAAGAGGCGGAACAAAACCTGGATTCCGCTGTGGAGGTTTTGAAAAACAAGATCAGTAGTATTGGTACGACCTGGCCCATTCTTGAGAAAATTGTAACGGGTTATGTAAAGCTCGGAGCCCTTCAAAAGGCCCGAACACTCTCCGCTAAAATCCTGGAGCCCAGCCACCGATCCGCTGCCCAACTCCAGGTCTTAAACAGAGAATTGGAGGCCATTCGAGAGCGGGATCTCAGCTATGTACAGAAACTTCGAACCACTTCCTCATCAGTGGACAGACAAAAGCTGCTGCAGGAGATGCTTACCCTGGACCCTCAAAAGGAAATTCTTGGACTCATCGAGAAAATTCAAGATCGAAAGAGTCGAATTCATGCCTATGAAAAGGCTATTGACCATCTTCTTGGGGCCGGTTCAACGGATGTGGCTCAACAGCTTCTAGAAAAGTTACGCACCATGGATCAGGAAATCACCTATACAGCACACAAAGCGCTGCTTCACCTGGTTCTCTCCCGAATCAGCTCTAAAATTGACCAGAAACCCGAGGAGAAGTTTCGGGATTCCGGAATGAATCTGGTGAGCAAAGTGAAAGATCATGCCACACGGGTTCGACTTGGCTTGGTAGCGCTTCTTGATAAACGTTTAAGCCGCGAAGCCGCTCAGGCTCGTCTGGCTGAGCTTGAAGAGGAGGCTTTGAAGATTCCACTGGAGGATATCCGTACCCAGGTACTTGGTGAACTCTCCTCCCATTACGCGGTACTCGATGATGAAGTTGGCGCGTTTAAGGTGGTGGCCAGGGTATGGCAGATAACTCAAGGTGTTGAGGAAACCATTCTGCATGATCTGATTATCCTTCAGACAATCGATGTACTGCTTGAATTAGATCGATTCAAAGAGTGCCACCAATGGGCTGAAGTTATCCGAAATCCTAATCGAAAAGCTAAGGCCTGGCAAAAAATAGCTCCATACCATTCCCGTGCAGGAGATTTTCAAACAGCCATCAGCCTGACAACTTCAAGCGACCATCCTTCTTATTCCCTGGCAGGCATTGTAGGAAGCGCACTTATGGCACCCAAAAAAATCTCCGAAAATGGAGCCAGGGAGATCAAGGAAGGAATCCGAGAGCGGCTTGAATCTTTGAAGCCATAAAGAGAGGAAGCTGAGGAAGCCAGGGAAGCTCCTTCACTATCATTATTCGTATCTCAAGGCTTCGATTGGATCGAGCTGAGCGGCTTTCCTTGCTGGCCAATAACCAAAGAACACTCCTACAGTAGTTGCTACTCCTAGCGATAAAAAGATACTGTAGGGTTCCACCTGGGTCTGGTATTCGCTGAATGTTGAAATCAGAATCGAGAACAGAAACCCAAGTGTGACGCCGAGCGCACCTCCCACTGAGCTGATGATGACTGATTCAAGAAGAAACTGCCGTAATATATCCCTTTCGCGTGCTCCCAGGGCTTTGCGGACTCCTATTTCACGAGTTCTCTCTGTCACTGTGACGAGCATGATATTCATGATTCCAATTCCTCCAACCAAGAGAGAGATACTGGCAATTCCTGCTAGTAGTACCGAGAAAATCTTGGTAAAAGAGGTTGCCATTTCGATGAATTCCGCCTGATTGCGCACGTGAAAATCGTCTTCAGAACCTGGCTCGATTTTATGTCTTTGCCTGAGAACCTTTGTGATCTTCTGCTCAACCTCCTCAGTATTGGCATCCGGGTTGACTTTTAAATTGATTTCATCAAGATGCTGCTTCCCCAATACTCTCTTCATGGCTGTCAGATAGGGGATGACAACCATATCATCAGGATTAAACCAGCCCTGGTCACCTTTGGATTTAAGGACTCCCACTACCGTGAAATTGACAGCCTTGATCCGAACCTTTTCTCCTACAGGATCCGAGTCCGGAAAGAGTTGAGAGGCAACCTCGGCCCCCAGGACTGCTACACGATGTCCCCCTTCCTCTTCAAGAAAAGTGAAGATACGCCCTTTGGAGATCTCGAAATTACGGATATGAAAATAGGTCAGGGAGGCGCCTGTTACGGTGGTATTGAGATTTTCATTAAAGTACTTCACCTGTGCTCTGCCGCGCGCGACCGGACTGAGGGACTTGATTTCATCCACAGCGTCCAAAATTGATTGGGCGTCTTTGAGAACCAGGCTTTGTCTTGAGCCCGAGCGTACTCCTCCTCTACGTTGTCCTCCCGGTCGAACCACGAGCAGATTCGTACCCATGGCTGTGATTCGACTCATCACCTGGGCTTTTGCTCCCGCGCCCAGAGAGAGCATGGAAATCACGGCACTTACCCCAATGATGATGCCCAACATAGCTAAAACGGAGCGTAGTTTGTTTGCGAGCAGGCTCTTGATCGAGACCTTGAGAACAATCCACAGAAGCATGGTTTAAGTCTCCTGGTAAATCAGCCCGTCCTGCATTTTGATTTGACGGGTACAGTGGCGAGCGATTTCCTCATCATGGGTCACAATGAGAATCGTTCGTCCTGATTCATGAAGTTCATGGAAAAGGGTAAGGATCTCCGCTCCGGTTTTAGTATCGAGATTTCCAGTAGGCTCATCCGCGAGTAAGATAGCCGGTTGAGTCACGATCGCACGCGCGATTGCCACTCTCTGTCTCTGGCCCCCGGATAGCTGGTTTGGTTCATGGTTCAGTCTGTCTCCAAGTCCAACAGTGGTCAATGCCTCACGGGCGGATTTCTCAGGCTCTGGATGGGCTGAATAAAGAAGAGGAACCTCCACATTCTCAATTGAACTAATCCGGGGGAGAAGGTTGAAGGATTGAAACACAAACCCGATATTCTGGTTTCGTACGCGCGCTAATGCATCGCCGTCCAGGCCTGAAACATCCTCTCCGGCAAGTTGGTAGCTTCCCTCATCGGGAGTGTCCAGGCATCCCAGAATGTGCATGAGAGTGGATTTCCCACTCCCCGAGGAACCTGTGATAGCCACCATTTCTCCCGCTTCAACATCTACATCAACTCCAGCAAGGGCATGTACGGTTGTTTCACCGAGCCAGTAGGTCTTGCGAAGTCCACGGGTTTGGATCATCGACGACGTCCCCCTCCAAGAGCCCGCATTCCGATACGAGCGCTGCGAGCCTGGTTGCGTTTTGCTCTGCTCTGCTCATCTCTTGCCCAACGACTCTGGGAGCCAGATTCTGGAAAGAGAACTTTTTCAGCCTGGGAAAGCCCTGAGATAATCTCAACCATCTTTCCGTCGGTATCCCCGATTTGGATGGCCCTGGTTTCGGTTTTACCCTCTGCAGTCTCCACCATCACGAAAGGTTCTCCTTTGCGTCTTCGAATGGACTCCGCTGGAAGAAGTGCCACATCCTCTCGCTCAAGGGCAATAATTTCCAGGTTGGCGGTCATTTCCGGTTTGAGAAGAGATTTTCCCCGCCCTTCAACTTCGATTCGCACCTCGAAAGTTACAACATTGGAGACGATCTCTCCTTTGGTGGCAACTCTGCGTACTGTGCCGCGAAATTTCTGGCCGGGGTAGGCATCCACCGAGATTCGCGCTCTTTGATCCGTCTTAACCCGCCCAATATCACTCTCATCCACGGACGCGTGGATAAACATCCTGGAGAGATCCACGAGGGAGAGGACCTTTGTCCCTCCTCCGACATTATTGATGCCGGACGCGATGATCTGTCCCACCTGTACAAGTCGCTCGGCCACCACACCATCAATGGGAGAAAGAACCCGGGTGTCTGTGAGCCGCTCTTTGGCATCGGAGAGGGAAAGTTCATTGGAGAGCACTTGTGCCTCAGCGATTTTAACATCTTCCTGCCTGCTTCGAATTTGAAATTCGCGGGTCTTTAAATCATCCACGCGAACGCTTGCCCCCACCAGGTCTGACTGTGCCTGGGCACTGGCGCTCTGGGCCCTTTCCAATTCTTCAGGAGTTGTAAGTTTCCTGGCGTTTAGATCTCTGGTTCTCTGTAGCCTTGCTTTGGCTTCCTGAACTTTTATTTTGGTTGAATCAAGAGCGGATGAGGTGCGAGTTGTTTCATTTTTAAGTCCCGCGATGGCAATTTCAAGCTCAAGCTGGGCCTTCTGCAATCTAGCCTTGGAGATCGTCAGGTTGACTTCGGTCTGCTCAAGCTGCCGCTGCTCCTTCTCAGGATCAAGCTGAACCAGCAGATCACCAGTGGAAACAGAGTCGCTGATGTCCACCGGCAGTTTGACCACTTCACCGCTGGCTTTGCATTTAATTTCAATCTCCTGGTTGGGTACCACCTGTCCTGTGGTTTCTACAACCACTCGAAGCAGACCTCGCTCTAGCGACACCGTGGAGTTTTGAGATTCCTTTTTCTTCAAGTCAGGGTCATCAGAGGCAGACTTAAACAGGAAAAAAGCGGCTACACAGGCAACCACAACCAGCAATAGGAATAGTTTTTTCATAAGAAAATCCGTCAGTTCCAGCTTTACTAAGATGCCTCAAGAGAGGGAAAGGTTACAATAGAGGAAGCAAGTGAAGCAGGGGAAGCAAAAAGCTCTTCTCTATCTTCTTACATCGGTGAAAATCATAAGCAAATAGTACCAGATTTTGGATGGCAGCCAGCTCAAAACCAGCTTTAGTACCAGGTATAAGGGGCAGACTATGCTTAGTTCGATGAAGGTGGAGAAGGGGATCATCAAACCAAAGGCATTGGCGAAATTATCATTCATGAAAAGACTTAGCGCGTTAATAATGCCTTTATAGAAAGGGAAGTACCACTGCAGAATCGTTAGATTAGAGAGTAATTCAAAGCTCAGACCCCAATACCAGAGAGTGGTTTCATAGACGATCCATAGCACAACCGGGTAGAACCAGATCGAATCCAAAAGAGTCAAGCGGTTGCGGTCCAGGGGGATGAATACTGAATACTGGCTTTCTCCTTCCTTGAGTTCATCTTCTTCAATGGTTCCAAATGGGCTGGGGATCACAGTGAATTGACTGTATCGAAGTGTATCGAATTGCTCTAGCGCTGAGTCCACTCCTTTTTCTGAGAAGGTCATTCCCTTCAGTGAACTCTTGAGGCGATGGGTATCGTCAAGTAGAGAGATCCTGTATTCATTGAGTGACATCAGGACTCCTCCCCTGTATACCAATAGGGCTTTGCCTGAAAGAGATTACAGATTCGCGTAACCATGGAAAGATGAAGGGTGCGGACATTTTCGCTCAACAGAAGAACGGACCCGTAGAGCTGCATACACTTTGGGTAATAAACCGTCCAGAAGACATTCCATAGCAAGATGAATACAATCGCTTCCGCCAGGCTCACATTCAAAGTGAGTTCAACAAATTGGGCATTCGCGGCTTCACCCATGGTTTGAGCACCGAGATCGGATAAATGGAGATAAATGAAGCCGGCCGCACTGATCAGCGTAGAGAAAAGAAAGACCCCGAGGACCAGTGATACGAGGCCGAAGAAAAAATGCTCGAATCCAGAAAATAAATCCACTTTGAAATAGCAATATCCTTTTTTTCTGTGCTCACGCATCAGCTCTAAAAAGTTAGGACACTTGGTGTTTTGAATATAGCCTGCGGCGCTCCCGTAGATTTTTCTCACTACCCTGGAGCGGGTCCCGGTTACCTCAAATGAGGAGTCAAAGGGAAAGCTGCCGTGAAAGCTACCATCTTCAAGTTCTTTGATCTCTGCAGGTACGTATATGCCCATGAACTGCCCTCCGGTTTCCTTCTTCTCGGCCCGAAACGGAACCTTAGTGAGAACATCGAGAGAGGTTTGAAAAAATCGTAGACGTATAGAGAGAAGAATGCAAGTAAAAGGATTTTTCCTTCGTCTCCATTCAGACCATGTCCTTTCATCCTGGTATCCTGTTCCTTTCCCGCATAGAATCTAGCTACGCTGGTGTGGTTGAGCCTATAATATAGGGGTTTCCCCTACTCAAAGGAATTCATGGCGTCTCCAAGTGTGATCACAAAAATTCTGGCCTTGGCGATATCCCTGGGCCTGTATTGGATGGCGAAGGAGCCGCAGCTTAGCGAAACAGTGCTCAAAGAGTTGCGCGAGCAATTCCGCTTTTCCCGCCAGGAGTTGGTTGTCCCCGAGGATTTTTCCCAGAAGGTACGCGGAGTCAATAAGAGTCTTTCCCTGGTGGATGCCTGGGTTTCTTCAGTAGGCTCTTCCATCGCGGTAGGAGATATTGACGGTGACGGCTTACCCAATGATGTCTGCCTGGTGGATACCAGAACCGACCTGGTTCATCTCATTGCGGTCGGCTCCAAGAGATATGAATCTACCGCTCTTCCATTTCCACCTGTTTATTATGCCGAGGTAATGGCTCCTTCGGGCTGCAGAATCGCTGATTTTGACGAGGATGGGAAGGCTGATCTTCTGATCTATTACCTGGGCCGCACACCTGTACTTTATCTTCAGGAAAGCCTGATGTCCTTCGAACCGGTGGAGATTCTTCCTGGTGAGACTCAGTACTGGGTCAGTACCAACGCTACTCTGGCTGATCTTAACGGAGACCGGCATGTGGATATTGTGCTGGGTCATTACTTCCAGGACGACAACTCTATTCTCGACCCCCAGGATTCGGTGAGCCGTACAAAAATGCCCAATTCCATGTCCCGTGCGAAGAACGGCGGGGCGAATCGTTTTCTGATCTGGGAGTCTGCTTCAAAGGATCCCCATAGGGTCAGGTACAGGGAAGTAAAGACCTCGCTGCCAGAAGCGGCACTTCGGGGTTGGACCCTGGGCCTGGGGGCTGGAGATCTCAATGGGGATCTTCTTCCGGAAGTCTATTTCGCGAATGACTTTGGCCCTGACTATCTCCTTCTGAACCAGTCAACTCCTGATAAAACCGACTTTCGAATTGTGAAGGGAGAGCTCTCAAGAAGGCATCCTCCCTCCTATGTACTGGGTCATGATTCCTTTAAGGGAATGGGTGCGGAATTCGCCGACGTAAACAAGGATGGGATTTTAGATATTTATGTGAGCAACGTGGGAGAGTATGAATTTATGGAAGGTCATTACCTCTTCTTGAGCAGCGAAGATCCATCTGTGATGCAAAATGGGATCGCTCCTTATGAAAATCACGGAATGCGAAAGGGTCTTTCCAGTTCCGGCTGGGGCTGGGGTGTTCGCATGGGAGACTTTAATAATGACGGGGCCCTGGAGGCCTTGCAGGCGACCGGTTTTTTAAAGGGCGAGGTAGACCAATGGCCGGAGTTCCAGGAATTAGCATTCTGTACCCATATCACCATGGCAGACATTTCCTGGTGGCCCCGCTTTGCATTCGGGGATGATATTTCCGGTTCGCAGGTCAATCCTTTCCATGTGCTGGTTGATGATTACTATTACGACATAGCACCGGAGATTGGGCTGGGAACCCCGTACCTGGCCCGCGGGATTGCTACCGCGGATATGGATGGAGATGGAGACCTGGATCTTTTCTATTCCAACCAATGGGAACCGTCACAGTTTTTCAAAAATGACTGTCAGTCCTGCGGCTCGTTTCTCGGGCTGAATCTGGTCTGGCCCATCCAAAATCAAAGTAATGCCCTGGAAATCCAAAAGGGAATAAAGCCTCTGAAATCTTCTCGCCCAGCCTTTGGTGCCGCTGCCGTACTAACCCGTGAAGATGGTACCACTGAGATTTCTCAGGTAGATGGGGGCAGTGGACATGCGGGTCAAAGAAGCCCCCAAATCCACTTTGGATTGGGGCAGTATCCGACCTCAAAACCGGTATCCGTCGAGCTTCGCTGGATAGGGAGAGAAGGTCAGGTCTTGAGGCAGGAGGTGGCTTTTGAGCCCGGTTGGTACACCGTTTACCTGGGAGGATGAGTGCGTAAGATAATTGTGGATGATCGCAGAGCACACGCTCTTAAGCGTTTCGCGGCCGCCCTGACTCTGTTCAATGTCCTCGGCCGGGAGTTCTTCGGCTTCGAGGAGTCCTGGATCAGTGCCCTTGTAGCGGTGGGCACTGGAATTTCAGTGGAAATTTTCCTGGAAGTGGTCGAAGCGAGAAGTTCAAGGCGCAAAAGCAGCATGAACGCGGCACCCTATGAGGTTTTCATTTTTCTGCTTCCGGCTTATATCTCTTCACTGAGTCTTTCCATGCTCATCTATTGTGGAGACAACCTTGCGCCCTATGCTTTTGGGGCAGCCATAGCGATTTGCTCCAAGTACCTGGTCAGGGCACCCATTATGGGGAAGTTTACCCATATTCTCAACCCTTCAGCTACAGGGATTTGCGCGGCCATTTTTTTGCTTCCGAGCACCAGCACAGCACCTCCCTACCAGTACATCGAGAACCTCTCCATCAACGGAGAACTATTTCTCTTTGGCTTTATGGCCTTTGCCGGTTCGTTCATGAATGTGATGTTTACCCGACGGCATCCCCTCGTACTTGCCTTTATGGGCGGTTTTTTTCTTCAGGCTGTGTTTCGCAGCCTATTCATGGATTTCCCCCTTCTTGCTAACCTGGTTCCCATGACCGGAATCGCTTTCTTTCTCTTTTGTTTTTATATGATCCCGGATCCTGGAACTTCACCCTATGATCCCAGAAAACAGGTCTTTTTTGGTCTTTTTACCGCTTTACTCTATGGTGTTCTGCAAGTGCTTAATGTGGTTCACGGATTATTCTATGCCCTGGTATTGGCCGGTATCTTGCGAGGGATTCTGGGTTATTTAGATTATTGGATGACCCTGCTGAGAGGCTCATCATTTCCCCTGGTACGGAAACCCCCTCTTTTGCGGTAAGATGTTCCGGATGAGACTCCGGGTTCTCCTTTTCCTATCTATCTCTCTCTCCTATTCCGCTCCTACTGAGGAGCAGGATCTGAGGATGATCAACTCCTCCCTGGCCAGAACAATGCTCAGAACGGCTGTTTTTGAAAGCAGGTTTCGGTTCCGCGCTCATGAGATTCCCCTTAGATCAGAGTTTTCCCAGAAAATTCGCACTGTTTCTTCACAAAGCAGAGAATTGGCCGGTTGGATTTCCTCTTTCAGCACTTCAATCGCGGTGGCAGATCTAGATCATGACGGATTGGCCAATGATCTTTGTATCGTTGATCCCAGGGTAGACATGGTGATAATTCGGCCCATTCCCGGAGGACAGCAAAGATATGAGCCGAGGTTTCTTGAGATGAGTTCAAGTGCCTATTATGCGGGTTATATGGCCCCTTTCGGCTGTCTTCCCCAGGACATGAACGAAGATGGGAAAACAGATCTCCTGGTGTATTTCGCCGGTCGCCCTCCCCTGGCCTTTTTTCAGGTTTCCCCGGCGGAGTTTGTGGCCTCGGAAATCCTTCAGAGATCTGAGGCGGTATTTGAGGGCTGGGTCAATTCTTGCGCGGTTTTTTCAGACCTGAATGGCGATGGGCACGCGGATTTGATCCTGGGTAGCTATCTTCCCAATATGCCCGAATTTTTTGATCCCCAGGCTCAGTCCAGCTTCGCTCTCCCAGATCGAGAGGGTATGGGCTTGAATGGATCAACCAATCGCGTGCTGCTCCAGGAGCGAGATCCTGATCTTGAATTTGGTGTTCGCTACCGCGAAGTGCGGGGTCTGGAATCAGAGCGCTGGAATCAAGGCTGGACGGTGGGTGTTGCCTCTGCGGATCTAAACCATGACGGTTTACCCGAGATCTATTTCTCCAATATGTGGGGGCCCGATCAGCTTTTGCTCAATCGTAGCTCTGGGGGGCAGTTAAAACTTCTCCCAGCCGACCAGTCCTTGATTGAAAACCCGATCAGTCCTCATCACGGGTCCATGTCTGTTTTTCGAGCTAATGTTGCCGCCCTTGAAGACCTCGACGCTGATGGAGATCTGGAAATCGCCGTGGCTAATGAAGGAATTTTTGAACTGGAGGGCACCGTTCTGAAAAGAAGCGGCTCTTTCTTGGACGATGCGGATGTGCACGAAGCGTGGCAGCCAGGTTCCATTGAGTCACCGGGATTTGACCATGCGGGCTGGGGTTGGGATCTCAAGGTTGGAGATTTCGACTCCGATGGATTTCTGGAATGGATAGAAGCGGGGGGGATCCATCAACACTGGGCTAGAAGATTTCGTGGGATTAGAAGAATCATTTTTCCCAATCCCCAACTTCAAGAAATGTCTTCCTTGTGGCCGCCAACCGCGCCTCAGGAACTGATGAAAGAAAGGTTCAACAACAACTCTTTTCTGGTCCGCTCTGCTAAGGGGCCCTATCGGAATTTAATCCGAACTACAGTGCTTGAAGATTTGGGAAATCTAAGAGCCATCGCGATCGCGGACCTCGATGCAGATGGTGACCTTGATTTAAGCGTTTCGCAACAGTGGGGGAATTCCTGGATTTTTTTTAATGAAGCAGAAGCGCGGGGAAGTCAGCTAACCCTGAATCTACTCAGGTCGAAATCAAGCTCAGGGGAGGTGCTTGTTTTTAGGGATTCACAGAAGATATTTGGAGCCGCGCCAGAACCGGGAACTCAAGCGACAGTGAGAGACTTTAAGGGCACCAGGAGAACCAAAATTCTGCAGGTGGGCAGCGGTCACGGTGGCCATTCATCCACTTTTTTACACTTTGGCCTGGGAGATCTTGGAGTAAATAAAGTTCTTTTTGTAGATCTGAAATGGAGAGACACCAGGGGAGCGATTCACCACAAAAAAATTGAACTGGAGCCAGGAGTATATACGATTGTTCTGGGAGCGGAGCAGTCCAAGGATACTTAAAAAAGTGAGACCGGCACAGGTAAGCCTGCTTGTGTTCAACTTTTCAGGTAAAAACCGAAGGTCAGGTTCCATAGCCAGGATGGACCCCAGCTGAGTAGAAACTTGGAAGGGATATAGGCGAGGAAAACCGGGATTAGTTCTGTCACGCACGCAATGGGCATCCACACAGCGATGGCGTTACGTAAATTGGAGCCGAGAATTCCCATCGTCGAGCCGGCAAACTCAGGATAAAACTGGGAATACCAGGTGATGATATCCAGCCCTCCCAGGAAACCCATAGGCATCAGCATTACCATGTCAATCAAAATAAAAGAAGCCCAAAAAACGAAGGGGTAGAACCAGACCGCGTCAAGCCACTTCATGCGCATACGATCTACCGGAATATAGACTCGCATCACTTCTTTATCTTCTTCTTCATCCACATCACCGATGGGTGAGGGTAAGAGTTGAAAGTAGGTAAATCTACGCTGAGCGAGAGTTTCCAGGGCGGTTTCCTTCTCTACTCTCAGGAGCGCCATTTTCTTCAGGATGGTCTTGAGGGAATACCCTTTTTCTTCCTGGTGAACAAGCCGAAACTCATTGAGCTTCATGGGAACCATCCTCACCCTGGGTAGTTTCTAGAGTCCTCAGACCTAATGGTCCCATGATAAATCGTTCATACCAGCTATGGAAAGAGGGTGATTCCAGAATGACCTGGGTCCAAAATTTTAGGAACCTGGGATAGGTTCGGAAGTAAAGGATATTCCAGAAAAGCAGAAATAGAGCGGCTTTAACATAAGAGGCCATCAACAATTCATGTTTGAGTACTTCTGCGTCTATCGGATTTAAGCCCTGGGGGTGAAACTGATAATACACAAAACAGCCGAGGGTATAGAGCAAGGTGAATAGAATGAGGGTAATCAGGAACCACAGTGTGCACAGTAGAAAATGTTCTTTGCGGGAGAAAAAGTCCACATGAACGTAATCGAATCCCTTCTCTTTTTCGAACTGCTGAAATTCATCAACCATGCTAGTGCTCTTGGAGGATTGAAGAGCGCTGGAGATAGACCGGTGCAAGCTTTGAGCAACCTCCATATTGGAGTTACCTTCAGCATTAATGGAGGCATCGAAGGGCACGCTTCCCTCGAAAGTTCCGTCTTCCCTGGGACGAATCTGGATAGGGGCGAATAGCATCATTATGGGGTCGAGTATATCATAGACGAGTGAGTGTCACGCATCTGCGAGTTCTGATTTTAGGATGATTTTTTCTTTTATTTCCTTCGAAACCCTCCAGTTTCAACTCAATGAATTCAACTTCATCTTCTTTATTGCCCTGGTTTTCCTGGCGAGACTTCTTCCCCGCTTTCTGCATGTCCCCCTGATCGTCATTTCCGGGCTGATTTTCGTTTATCACTATTCTCCCATCTGCTTTTACCTTCTCATTCCGTATTCACTGTTGCTGAGCTATAAGCCCATGACAGTCCGCGTCACCGATTTCACTAAGCTCCCGCTGTGGCTTTTATTGTGGGCAATCTACTTTTATGCGCTGTACCACGAGAACTTCATCCATTATCAGCACGCCTCGCTATTTCAGTTTGAAACCCTGGTTCTTGGCTCCTATAACTTGATGCGGGGTTATATCATCTTTCATGATCTCTGGATCAAGAAAATTCGCTATTCCTTTGCGGAAACATTTGGCTTTTTCTGGCATGGTCCCATTCTGTTCTCGGGTCCTGTGGAAACCCTTAAGGAGTGGTCGGGATTCTATCGCAAGGCGGGTCAACGCATTGACTGGAAGGAGGGCACTTATCTACTCGGGACCTCTTTCTTACTAGGGTTTGGTGCGGAGACGCTGTTTTATTACGCTACACCCCAGGACTTGGACTTCTCCGAAGCCAGCTATGGGACCGTTCTACTCTATGCCTATGCAGTTGGATTTGTGGTCCACCTACGAGTTTCTTCCTACATAAATTTCACCAGGGGGTTTTCCACCCTGATGGGGTATCCGTTTTCAAAGCTTAACTTTGATCATCCATATTCTGTTCGGAGTGTGGCCAGTTTCTGGACACGTTGGAACATGTCCATAGCGCGCTGGACCCGGGAATATCTGCTATTTAGAAATTTCGCCAAGTTTGACGGCCGCAGATTTCTGACTACCATTTTCGTCTACTTTTTCATAATCGGCATTAGCCATGGATGGTCCTTTAGCTACGTTTTGTGGGGTTTAACCCAGGGAGGGGCGATAGTCGTAAATTTCCTCTATCTCTACGCGAAGTACAAAATGCCAGCACTGCTCGTATGGGACCAAAAGTACCTTCCCAATAGACTCAAGTGGTTTCTGACCATCGCCTATCTGCATATAACCTGGATTTTGCTCGATGAGAATTGGAAAGAAATCTATCTTGGACTCATCAGGCCGTTTGTTTAGGATAGGTTTGTCCACTATAATGCCCCCATGCGCAGCGTTGTTATCGGCCCTTCCTATTCAATTGCCTATCACGGCTTTGGTGATGACGAGATCTACGAGGGCCTGCTTAAAAACATCAGTCCCCTGGATGAGGCTGAAAGTGTTCTTGATTCTGCCTTGAAAAATCAGGTGGTAGGACGCATTCCCTGGGATCGTTTTCTTGAGTTTCCGATTAAAAACGGTTGTGTAAAAAACGGACCTGTTGAAGCCCGCTACGCTTACCTGACCGCTTCAAAAGTAGTTGAAAAAGATAATCTGGCCTCCTATCTGGAAGGCTCTGAGGCTGGTTTGTATGTAGGCACCATGAACAATCTCTATGGGTTGGTGGGTCTTCGCAACGGGTACCGAATCTGCGCCAATGACGACCTGGAATATGACAAATTGACATTCGAGAGTCGGGTTGGGACGGGTTATTCCTATGTCCATCCCATGGTGCCGGTTTACAAGATTCCCAACAACGTAATCGCCAACATTGCTCTCGATTACCGGATACATGGTGAAAACGCCAATTTTTTCGGGGAAGATTCAGGCTGTGTAGCACTGCAGGAAAGCTTCTGGAAGATACGAAGCGAACTTCTCAAAGGCGCTCTTGTGATCAACAGCAACCATCTCTTCATTAACTATCTCACCTTCATGTTTCTAGAGATTCATAATTTTTCAAAGAAAAAGGACACGGGTATTAATCCGGAATCTGACTCCTTTTATTTTCCTTCAGAGTGGGCTAGTAGCTTTGCTCTTTTAGAGGAAGAAGAGGCTGGCAGGATTGGGATTTCCGCCAGGGCTAGAATTATGGCATCCAGGCAGATTTCCTACCTGGGACAATACTTTGATCGGGCCCTGCCAGGCGAGACTCTGGAAACAATCACAAAGAGGGCCTTAGATGATGCGGGTATAACCTGGGGCGATCTAGATCTTGTAATCATGGATAACCTGGCCACGCCCAGAACGAGCCTCGATGTCTACCGTTCCTGGAACCAGGACCACAATGCTGACATTCCATTGCTCTGCCCAACCCTACTTACCGGGCATAGTATTTGCTCGTCTGGAAGTACACACCTTTCCATCGCTCTAAAGATCCTGGAAAAGCAAAAAATTTTTAGCTCGTATCTAAGGGGACAGGTCCCTGATAATCCCGCGTTTACGGATCGAACCGAATCAATAGAAGTGAAAAAAATTGGAATCCTGACCCAGGGGCTTAATAATTCGATTCAATTTATGATTGTGGAAAAAATGTAGGAAGAGAGAGTAGAGAAGAAACAATGTTTTGTAGAAGAAGCAATGGAAACAATGGAAACATTGGAATCCATGGAATTAGGTATGTAGCCGTTATTAGAGCGGCTTTTCCGTCATTCCGGACCCCGATCTGGACTCTAGAAATGTGCACGGGGGTCTAAAACGTGGCAAAATCCCTGGAGCCCTTGTCGCAGCACCGGATGACGGGGTGTGAGGAGAAAGCTGCGATGGGGAGAAGCTCCCATTCTATTGCTTCCAATGTTTCCATTGCTTCTAATGTTTCTGGAAATCGAAAATTTCTAAATTTCCGGAGGAAATTTTTATGCCTCACGTTTTAATCATTGGTGGATCTCGGGGGATTGGGCGGGCTACTGCCGAGCATTATCTTAAACAGGGTTGGCGTGTTGGAATTTCCTATAATGCCACTGAGCCGGAGTTTCTCAAGCAATACCCGGAAGATCAGTACTTTGCCTCTTCTTGTGATGTGCAATCAGAGGAGGAAATTCAGAAATTCTGGGGAGAATACAAGGAGAGATTTGAGAAGAAACTGGACGTCTTTATCTATAGTTCAGGCATTACCGTAGACAGCCTTTGTATTCAGTCCAAGACTGAGGAATTTGACAAGGTGCTCAACATCAATCTGCGCGGGGCCTATATCTTTTTACGGGAAGTGGGCCATTTTCTCTACTTTCGAAAGAAGGGGAAAATGTTTTTTCTCTCTTCTGTGAGTGCGCGACGAGGCGCGCGCGGCCAGCTAAGCTATGCGGTTTCCAAAGCTGGTATGGAGGCGATGGTGCGAGTGGGTGCCCAGGAATTCTCCAGGGCCGGGGTCATGATCAATGCCATAGCTCCCGGAGTGGTAGAAACGGATATGAGCCAGAAGGTACTCGATTATGTGAAAGAAAATAAAAAGGAAAAAGGGCTTTTTGACAGAATTGCAATGAACCGGGTTGCCCAACCCGAAGAGATCGCAAAATTCCTCTACGCATTAAGCCACGAAGAGATCACCTATTTAACCGGGCACACTTTGACTATCGATGGGGGGTATATGTTATAGGAGACCTGTAGTCTCCTATAACATGAGAAACAATGGAATCAATAGAAACATTGGAAGCAATGGAATCGGGCACTATTAAAAATGTGCCTGGGATTGGCCTGGTTGGTAGGGACTAGAGTATGGAGCAAGGACCAGCCAGGAGCTTTGAAGATCTTTTTGTTTGGCAAAGGGCTCATCAGTTTGTAATTGCAGTATATCGGGCGACACAGGACTTTCCCTCTGATGAACTTTATGGACTAACTTCTCAGTTTAGAAGAGCTGCGGTGTCAATAACGGCAAACATAGCGGAAGGGTTCAAGCGTCGAGGTGTTGCTGACAAACTCCGCTTTCTGAATATTTCAGAAAGCTCTTTAGAAGAGTGCCGGTACTACATCATACTTGCACGGGATTTAGGGTATGGAAATGTATCCAATTCAAAAGAGATCTTAGAAGAGGCTAGTAGGCTTCTATCGAAATATAGGGCAGCTATACAAAAGGACCAAATCGGGTAAATCTTCTATGGATTCAATTGTTTCTATTGTTTCGATTGATTCTTAACTACAAAAAAACGTGGAGTAACCAATGAGCTTAAACAAACTTCTTGAAGTCAAAATGTCTGATGAGGAGATTTTTCAGCTCCTTGATGATTCCCTGCGCGACATAACGGGCTGGGATGAGGATATAACCTCTGAGACCCTTTTGATCGATGATCTGGGTCTGGATTCCCTTGGTTTTCTGGACCTGTTTTTCACCATTCAGACCTCAATTCAGAAGGAAGTAACCAATGAGGAGATGCGCAGCCTTATTTTAGACGAACTTGGCTTCTCCTCTCGCAAGGACATCCAGGATATGTCCGATGGTGAGAAGGATCGGGTTGCCTATCCCCAGCTCAAGGTTCAAAACTTCTACAACATCATCAAAAAACAGCTCGATCCGGGTCTGGCAGGTGTGGACCTGGAAAAACACTCCGAGGCGGTTTTTGATGTCTCCGCCATTGAGTCTTTTCTACAGAGTAATTTCGAGACCATGAAAGAGCAGAAAATTGGCGAGCAAATCGAGCAGAACAAGATTGAAGATCCGCGGATGCAGAAGATGATTCGGGACGCTTTTGGTTCCATTGACAGCGGCAAAGTCCAGGAAATTGTCGTGGATAAGAAGCTCATGACCAATATCGTGAAAAATTTTCTAAAGGATAAACTCGATCTCAATTCTCCCGAGGCGATGAAGCGCTTTGTTCTGGGCGGTGAAACCAAACTCAATGTCAAAGAACTGCTCAACTCCGACACGGGTAAGGGTCGAATTTTTAACGAGTTTTTGGAGGGTAAAAAAGAAGAGATCTTCGAGTCTTATCTTGATTCCGAAAAGGATTCTGTGATCTCAGAGATTCTACAGGCCCGTAAGGAAGAAGTCCTACAGCAGGTGATGTCCGAGGGGCGCGAAAACCTCGTTCTTAAGATATTTGAACGCAGACAGGAGGAAGTGCTTGAGCACATCCATGAAAAAGATCGCCAGGAATTCAAGGAACGTCTTTTAAATGGAGATACCAGTTATAGCGATCTGCTTAAGGAGTTTTCTGGAAATGTGGGAATGCAGTCTATCCATGATCTCTTCGAGGAAGAGAAGACCAGAATCTACGAGGAAATCCTCAAGGAGGAGAAAGATCGGATCTATTCTTTGGAAGGACTGGACGAGAAAGAGAAGTCCGCGATCTTAGATCGGCTTGCCCATGGAGATCGGGAGCGCATCCTTGATGACTTCGTCAAAGAAAACAAGGATGCCCTCAAGAAAGTAGCGGAAGAGGAAGGGCTGGTGGCAAGTCAGAATGATCTGGCTTCCCAACTGCTTTCCGATCAGGAAGTTCAGCAAAAGCTCATTCAGGAACTAGTGGACTCCCAGATTGGAGAGGTCTTCGATGACGAGATTCGCAAGCAGAGCGATCAGATCGAGGACGAAGAGCTGCTTAAATTGGCCAAAGACACTTTTTTCACAGAGAAGTTCAAGGAGGATAAAATTCGCCAGGTTCTCTCAGAGGGGGCGGTACAGGGTGAGGTAGTTGAAGATTTCATGCGCGAGAACTTCGATCGCATCGCACTCGAAGAAACCAAGAGAATCCTCGAAGATCATGAACTGCGAAACAAGCTCATCCAGGACTATATCAAAGAAAACTATGACCCCATGGAGGCGATGCAGCTAAACACTCCTGAGAAAATGCGCGAATTGCAGGAGAAAATCACCAAAAAATACATCGAAGACCACATTGACGAAATCATCGGTCGTTACATGAACGATTACATGGATGAGATGCTCGAATCCATGCCGGATGAAGATGAAATCGAGGTAGAAGGAGATTTGCAGGATGAGTTCATGAAGAAATTCATGAAAAAAATGGATCTTCAAAAAGAGGAGGAAGAGAGCTTAGAAACAACGGATGAGTTAGACGCGTTTATTCGCCGATACCGCATCAAAGACCCCATGATGCTAGCCTTTTTAGAGACGAATTTCGAGGATACTCACGAACTCTTTTCCGCCTTTGAGACCATAGAATATGATCCGGTTCGTCTGGAGAATTTTGTTCGCGAAAAATTTCCGCTGAAGACAGCCATTTTCCTGCAGTTTCATCTCAATAATGAAGAATTTAACGTGGCCTTGCGCCGTGAATTCACTGATTACTTCCTGATTCATCATCTCGAGAATCATATGGAAGATATGATGGAACTGGCCATGAAGAAGCAGTTCGATTTCCTGGGAGTTTCTGAGGAAAGGACCAAGACCATGGTCGAGAAGTATCGTGGACTGCTCAATGACTTCCTCGAGGAAAAGATCCTCTCGATGGCCGCTACCCTGGATGAAGCTGAAATACAAAGGGGATTTGAGAGTTTTTTCAGGCGAGTAGATTATGATCCGCAGGACTTCCTTTCTATCCTCGATCAGGAATTCAAACCCGCGCAAGTTCGTAAGATTTTAGGTTTTTTTCTGGATTACCCGGAATTTCAAGAAGAGCTCAAAGTCCGGTTTGCAGAACATTTCCTCACTGCTCATCAAGGCGAAGTGGAGAAGGTCTCCTATTCTCAATGGCTCCAGGTCCTGGGGGGGAGTGAAGAATTTCCCGAACTGGCTGCCAACCTGGGGATTTTGCAAAAGACCTTTCTCAAGGAACAGTTTCAGGAAATTCTGAAGGGGAAAATCAAGATTCGAGTTGAAAAGGATCCCCTGGAATCCTTTGTGAAAGATGTTCAGGGGGCCCTTATTCGCATCAATCTTGATGGAGTGGTTCAAGGGTATCTGCAGCGGCCTAAGTTTGATGAGGATTTACGCTCCTATATCAAGTCCCCTGAGACCTATGTGAAGATCCGTACTGAGGAGATTTTGTTTCTTCTTGAGCATAAGGTAGATTTCCCTGAAATACCCGGTTTGTCGGAGATTCCAAAGCCCACCGGCAAGGGATTATCCTCCATCGAAAAACCGCTGGTAGACTTGCTCAAAACAATCCCTGCGTTACCAGCCAAAGATCTAATCCTGGTCTTTATGAGAGCGCTTCAAGCAAGAATACCCTATGGAGTTCAGCCTTTTGAAACCCGCGAAAGATTGGAGTTGGTCATTCGTAAATATGCCAAAGAGATGCAGATCCACGAAGGATTTTTGCTTCGCCACCTCCTGCTTGCTTACGAGAGAATTTCTCAAAACATGGAGCCATTCGTGAAGGTTTTTCGCGAACTGGGACGGAAATGTTTCATGGAAGTCTTGGAAAAGAACTTTGATTCGGACCATAGAAAGGAACTCCTGATTCATATTTTTAGCCATAGCGGCCTTGAAAAGGATCTATTTTTAGGATTCCTGGGTCACCTGGTGAAAAACCATCGCGGCATAGTCACGCTCATCGATCCGAAGCAAACGACAAAAGAATTAAAAAGCAAGAAAGTAAGCAAGATTCAGAATGACTTTTTCACTAAGGAACTAAGAAATATACTGGATGAAAAGAGCGAGGCTTCGTTGGATTTACGTGGCCTGGTAAAGGCAGAGCCCAAGAAATACTCTCAATTGAAGAGAGCGCTGGCCTATTTGGAAGATGAAAAGGTTGAGGAATTTGAACGCTTTTTTGGAAAAATTGAGAGGGTTTTTCACATCCCGCAGGAGTCTCTGATGGCGATACTTGAGAATACCTCCGCGGAGGTATTTAGCTATGTGGCCCAGACGGTGCAGGCAATTGAAAAGGATATTCTCGTCTTTTGCCAGAACTGGATTCTCTCTCAATACGACTTTCTTGTAGCGGACCGGATCATGGAAAATTTCGACCAGGAAAAGCTCGAATCGGGCATCATTCAGGATATACAGGATGCCTATGCTAAAGAACATTCCTTTCGGATGTTCTACAGCAGTTTCAAGGGTGAGTTCTATACCGACGAAGGGCTGGATCAGGACTGGGAAAAACAAAGTATCCGCGAATTCTCACTGGAATATATGAAGGGCTTGATCAAAGAGAAGGTATCCAAAGTAGAAGGGGTTTAGGCTCACAAAGTGAGCCAGAATGGAGGAGAGAGAAGAGAGAAGAGAGAATGAGGAAAGTGTGATTCCTCGGCTTACCTTGGAATAGGTGAAGGATGTCTGGCCAGATTTCTAACTTCTCATTTACTGTCCTAAGGCCAAGCCAAGGGGCTATTCATCCTTTCTTCTCTCTTCTCTCTCCTCTATACTCTATTCTGTTACGAAACAAAGTGTAGTAACCCATGCGCTACATCTTTTTAGAGCACTTTCAGACGTCTGAAGATAAGGAGTCCCTAGAGGGGACAATTTCAGTTACCCGTGACTGGTCCATTTTCCAGGATCACTTCCCAGGGTTCCCGGTTCTTCCCGGTGCTTTGATTCTGGAAGCCTTCGCCCAGCATACCGTGGCTTTGATGCTGCATCACCGCAAAGATAAAACGCCGGTAATTCCTACCCTGGTACAGGTTGATCGAGCGCGTTTTTTGGAATTTGTAATCCCTGACGCGGAGTTGACCATCAAAGTTAAGAAAGATGCCATGATGTATCCCAATTTCAAATTTTCCTGCGAGGCCCTGGTTTCTGACCGCCAGGTATGCACGGCACGTCTGACCATGGCGTTTCAGGAAACTCCCGGTGCGGGTGGCCTCGATTTCATGGGATTTTTCTTAAAAGGAGGGGGCTCTTGAGTAAACGAGTATTTGTCTCTGGCTATGGGCTTTGTTGCGGAAATGGACTCGACACCGAGCAGTATTGGGATAATTGCTCAAATCTTCGATCGGGTCTGAGGATTGAAAAAGGCTGGGAGCATCTCGACTGCCGTGTGGCCAGTCTTGTGGATGTGGAGCAACTGAGTGAGGAAGAGAGAAAAGAAGTTGAGTACTATAAAGCCCGCCGCTCGGTTTTCACCCGTAAGGCCCTTTTCGAGGCCTTAGCCATGTCCGGTCTCGATCTTGAGACCCTCAAAGAAATCGGAATTATCCTGGGGATCGATTTTTATGGCGGGGACGAATTTACCCTGGATTTCTTCGTGAATGTATATCCGCAGGGTAAAGGCGAAGATAAGTGGGAGAACTTCAACCTCGGCTACTCGGTAGATCGTGGGGTCAAACGCCTGATGCGGGGAAAACAGACTGGGTATGCGGATCTGCTGCAATCCCAGACTCTTTTTAGCTATCAACCCTGGATTGAGCGTTACATTCGTTCCCTGATTCAGGTTCCCGGAATTTCCAGAACCATAAACAATCTCTGCGTTTCCTCATCTCAATCCATTGGAGAGGCCTATCACTCCATTCGCAGCGGTGAGCAGGACGTAATTCTCTCCGGTGGGCTGGAGGAGTATTCTTTTGTGTCCGCCTTCACCTTTTCAAGGCTTGGGGTATACGTAAGGGCTGATAAACCTGAAAACTCCTGCACCCCCTTTGATGCGAGACGCAAGGGTACGGTTCTGGGAGAAGGCGCGGGATTTGTAGTTCTGGAGTCTGAGGATCATCTTGAGAAACGCGGGGGCACCCCGATTGCTGAGGTGGTTGGGTACGGAACAAGCAACAACTGTTACCATGTGACCAATTCGCCCCCGGATGGAAAGGGATTGGCCCAGGCTATGAACACGGCTCTAAAGCGAGGGGCTGTGGCTGAAAGTGATGTGGATGTGGTCGTAGCCCATGGCACCGGTACCTATGTGAATGATCTTAGTGAATGCCAGGCCATTAATGATGCCCTGCCCTCCAAACCCCTGGTCCATTCGATGAAATCCTATGTAGGTCATACCCTATCACTGGCCGGAGCCTTAAACTTTATAACGGGGCTCTTAGAAATGAAGCATGGTTTTGTTCTGCCTACACTTTTCCTGAAGAATCCCAGTAAGAACTGCGATGTGAACCATGTGCCCGCCCAGGGTGTAAAAAAGGAAGTTAAAACGGTTCTTTCCAACGCGGCCGGATTTGGTGGCTTCAACGCCACATTGGTTTTTCGTAAGGTAGCTTAGATGACTAGCAAGATTGTTGAGCTTCAAAACCGCATAGACCGTACCGAGAATGACCTGATCCACGAACATAAGCATTCGGAAGTCTATCTTAACTACGGTCCTGACGACGGGGAAAAAAACTGGCGTGAGTACGAGAATTTCAGCATAGGTTTTACCTCTCTTAGAATTGACTGGGCCTTTAAAGAGTCGGTAAGCCGCGAAGATCTCCCCGCTCAGAGACTGCCCCTGGCATCGGCTCTTTACCAGTATTTTGTTCAATGGTTTTTTGGGAACATGCGTTCCATGCGCTATTTTCCCGCACGGTTTTTTCGTCAGGCTGATCTCGTACATGGCTTCATGAGCATGCACTGCGAAAAACTCAAGATTTTGACTCTGGTTCAATATTATTTCGACAAGCTTCAACCCGTAGAGAACTTTGATCCCTTTAACGTGCTCAATAACGAGGTCTACTTTTTTAAAGAGGAAAACCGTCTACAGCGCATGGACACGATGCTTTTCTATGCGATACAGCAGACTTTCATCGAATGGGAGGTCATTGCCGCCCTTCGCGATTCCCTGGAAGAAAACGCCCGTTCGAAGGTAGTGGAACTTGAAAAAGTGGAGAAACACTACCAGATTCAGCTCGACTATCTCGTGGCCGAGATGCATAAGCTCTGGGAACTGGCTCCAGACCTCAAGGCTTCCTGGTCCCTGGAAGAGCTTCCCAGGATTTACTATATGGAGCGCTTTGTTGATTTTGGCAAACTCGCTCGCGCTATCGAGGAGTTCTCCAAAGGCTCGCTGGAGTCGCTCAAAGATAGATTCTACCAAAACTGCAAAAACTGGGGCCTCGGAGAGCGTTCAGCCTTCACCCTTTGCCCCGAGAAAGATTTCGTACTCAGCGATTCTGAGCAGAGCGAGTATGCGGGAGTGATGTCCGCTGTACTGGCACGCTATGGGGAAAACCTCTCCAAAGTTGTGGACGAGTATGGGCTTGAGAATGAGAAGGTTCTCAAGGAAGCCTATGTAAAGCTTCAGCAGAAGCGAAAATACAAGGAGAGCTTCGTAACCGGAATCTACGAATATTATCTTTTAGAGCAAAAGAAGATTCAATGGCACCTGCAGGATGTAAAGGAATACGTCAAGGATCTATCCAATTTGCAGGTCACCGACAATGATTACGATCTCATCGATATTATCAAGGAGATAGCCTATTGCGAGGGTTTTTCCTACACCATTGGTTATCAGAACATGTATCACGTGGGTCAGATGCATCCCTTTGCCCTGTGGAATTTCCAGCAATGCCATGAAGAACTCAAGCACTACCACGCGATCCGGGCCTTACTGCAATCCATCAAAGTTCGCACGGAAGCCCTCGATGAAAACTTCCTGGCACAGACCTTTGAGCTTCCCGATCCTGATGCCTATCATGATCAATACAGTGTTTTCATGATTAATTTTTTAGGAGAGTCCCACAATATTCGGGCTTATCGCATGCTATCCGACGGGTTTGAAAATCAGCAGATTTGCCAGGTTTTACGCTTGATTGCCCAGGATGAGGTAGTGCATAAGAAGGTATTTGCCGCGCATTTTCAATACCTCAGTGAAAAGGACAAAAGCTGGCAAAAAAATGCCTACGAGTGTCTCATGGATCACGCGTTGGGAGTGCACCAGGCTGGAAAATGCGATCGTTACCGGGTGATGATGCATAAGATTGGTCTGTACTATGCAAAAACGGGTACCACCGATGCCTTGAAATTTCTCAATATGAGCATGAGGGCTCAGTACCTTGAGCTTAAAGCCCTTTTTTCACCTGAAATTTTTAAGGTTTCCGAGTATGATTTCCGTCATAGGCATTTGAAGGCTTATGTTTTTTAGGAGGAACTCTGTTCGAGCAAATCACAAATGAGACTGACATTTCTCGCAAGGCCAGTCTCCTAAAGCAGACTGCCGTGGCTCCCGAACTCGACGTTGGAGAATTTCTGTCTTATGTCGATGCTGAGATCGCAAACCCGCAATCAAGCAAGGGTTGGATTGATTATTGTAATAAAGTCAGGGAATGGGTAGTTCAAAAATACAAGGTGGTGGAAGCCTCCTATCCGAAAAATAATTCCTCCCAAGAACTCGAAGTTTCTCAGGAAGTGTCAGCAGCGGAAGCAAATCCAGAAGTCCTTGAAGAGGTAAGCGAGACCGCAGCTGATATCCTGGCTTCTTCGTTTTCCGAGGAGGTAAGTGAGGCCCAGAGAACTGGTTCAGAGCAGCAGAGCCCCTCTCTTGAGAAGATAGAACCGGAGCCCGAAGCGACTCCCCATGAAGGAATCACAGTTGATGAGTCCACCGAGACAGAAAATTTTGGTTCCCAGGCCTCTCTTACAAAGGAAAAACCAGGGGAAATTCAGCAAAAGGAAGAGAAGGCCAGTTTTGATGTCGAAAAGAAGGCTGGGACAAAGGGGCTTCAGGGTAGGGGGAAATCAAGCCTACCCATTCCACAAGGCCTATCAGCAGGGTGGCTGATTAGTATGGTCATAGCCATGTGTTTCCTGCTTCCCTGGGTTTGGCTGGTACTGAACCTATTTTGGACGATAATCAGCAAGCTAGTTCCCGGTCTTTGATAGAGCAACCAAGGATTTTCAGCTTCCCTGAATCCGCTGGTTTAGTCTTGAAGTTCAGCAAGATCCTGAAGTACTTGTTTCGCGTGGTCCTTTACTTTAACGGAGTCGTAGCGGCGCAGAACTACTCCATCAGGTCCAACCAGTAGAGTAGTGCGAACCACTCCCATGAATTCCCGTCCCATGAATTTTTTTTGTTTCCAAACATCGAAATTCTGAAGGGAGGTTTTCTCCTCATCCGAAACCAGTGGGAATGGAATTTTCTGCTTTTGTTCGAATTTGATGTGGGACTTCATCGGGTTATGGTTAAATCCCACAATCTCACAACCACGCTGCTGAAACTGTGCATATAGTTGAGTGAAGTCGTTGGTCTCCGTTGTACACCCGGGAGTACTATCCTTGGGATAGAAGTAGATTACGCAGAATTTTCCGCTAAGATCGCTGGTACCAAGGTTTTCACAGCGAGTCGCAGGCAGGTTGAAGTCAGGAATTTTCTTTCCAGGATGGGCCATCGAAAGTCCTCTCTTTCTTTCCAATGAGTTGGTCAAAGACTGGATTATATGCTTTCTGAGTCCAGATCTGTAAAGCGGCTGTCTGAATCTGTACTGTCTTCTTCTCAAGGCAGCGAGGGAGCCTACCCAGGTAATCTTTGGCAGTGATCTCAATTTTCATCTTCTCACCGATTCTTTGACGTAGTGCCAGGGAGAAGCGCCGGGATACCCTGAGGAAAAAGGAATCGAGCCAGTCCTGGTCTAATCGGAAGGAAGACAGTGAGGCAAAGGTGAGGAGATCCTGGGAGATTTTGTGGTCTATAAAATCAGGGATTTCGAATCGATGTTCAATCAATTCACTCACACTCAATCGGCACAGGTATAGATGTTCGTCAACCGAGCGTTCATCACTATAACTGAGCAGCATTTCCTCCTCAATTTGGAATCGATTCTGACGGAGAGAATAGTGCCCCTGGTTATGACGTTTTTCAAGTCCCGCGTCCTTGAAATAGCGGTATAAATCCCTAAATCCTTTTTGCAGGGAACGCGTAAGCTCAAGGGAGCGATCCGAGGCTTCTACTTCCCTTCTTAACCAATCCAAATCCGCGAATTTTCTGGCGTAAAAATTCCAGACCATCCGATTGGTATAGCTGTGAAAGTCCCACAGGGATTTGATGTTGAATACCTCAAAACTCTCAAATCCCGCATATTGGTCCGTATAGAGAAGTTTCAGTATCTGGTATTCAAAGGCGGTGTAGGAATTCATGAGATCACAGAGGTCTTGAAGCTCCTTCTCATCCTTTGTGGTGACCAGGTGTTCAAGCAGGTATGCCTGTCTCGCGATGGTATCTGAACCGGGAGAATAAAATGGATCTATGAAGCCAAAACTGTCTCCGATTATTGCCCAGCAGTCGGGACTACAGAATTTTTCTCTTCGGAAACTCAGGTGGGGATGGGACTGAAAATCCAAAATGGTACTACCCTCAAGAAGGAGTTTGGTAAAGGGGTCGTTGTGGAGGAATTGAAGAAAGCTCTCTTGTGTATCCACTTCCTGTTTGAAGACTTCTTTATCATAGACAATCCCGAAGCTGACCACACCCTTATCAATGGGAATTACCCAGATCCAGTATCCTTTTCCCATAAAGTGATTGGTAGATAGATATCTGCTTGTATATCCCACTCTCTCTCGCCAGGAGTCGCTGCCTAGCCCATCTATATCTTTCACGTCCTTGAATCTTCCCCATGAGGCCGCGGTGAGCAAATCGTTCTCTTTGATCAGCGGGGCTAGTTCTTGAAAAACAGGAGCTACCTTTGAGTTTCTTCCCGAGGCATTAAACAACCACTTCGCGGTAATGGAACTCTGCTTTCCATCTCGTTCGAATAGGATTCGATGGTCCTTCTCCCCGGTCCCGAGTTCAACATCGAGTACTTGTGACCCGGTGGATACATCGATCTCCAGTTCTCGATTTAGTTCCCATAGGTCGGCATCCAGTCTGGCCCGATCTACCTGAAAGGTAGGGAATATAGGGAGAATGTTAGATCCAATTTCCGAGCAATCTGTAGGATCAAAACTTTGATCAGGATCTTGAAAAAAATAGCGAAGTCCATTTTTGGGGAGATGATTGAGATAACAATAGGTAGAGAGACCCAGGTCGCGGATTAGAAAAATACCAGCCACACCAACGGTTGATTCCCCGGGATTCCAATGAGTTCTAATGTTCTTTTCGAGAATTAAAATCCTCAAAGAGGGGATTTTTTTCTTGAGATACCGGGCCACCAAGTTTGAAGCCAGACCTCCGCCGAGAAGAACGAGGTCATATTGAGAATTTTCAGGAGACATGAGTTTGGGAAAAGGCGCATTCGGAGCACTTATTGAGCCGATTCAGTATAGTGGATATACTAAATGGATGACCAGCAAGCCAGTTCTATTTCCAGCCCCGGGGGATCTGACCGAGGGCTCCCTGGTGGGCTATAACCTGAAGAAGGGACCCGCAATAGGAATTGTAACCCGCAAGGGAACCGGGACCATCCACCTATTCATCAAAACCCAGAAAGAATTTTCGGTCAAAAGTCGGGCAATTTTTGTCGGGACTGAAAATTATAGAGAATTGGACAGGCCAGGCTGGGTCCGGGTCTTGCAGGATTATGAATTCAGAGTGGGAGAGCTTTGTTCGCAGGTAGATCTGGAGTTTCTCCATGAGTGTGTGCTGGAGGGAGGGGAGGAAAAGGAATATTCCTTTGAGGATTTGCTCAGTCTGTATTACGGAGAAAAGTATGACTTTTCTGAAATCATCTCCCTGGCTCAGACTCTCGCTGTGGACCGCTGTTATTTTCGGCGAAAAAAGGAATCCTATCTTGCCTCTTCTTCCCCGGAGGTAGAGAACTATAAGAAAGAAGAGCGAAATAGAGAGGAAGCCAGGAAACGTGAGGAATTTCTGGTTTCCTTCCTAAAGACGCCGCATGAACCAGGTCAAACCGGGGGGGATTTGACAGAGGAAGCTCAGGAAGCACTTCGAGACCTGGCAATACACTATGAAAAGTCTTCACGATTCCAGGGGTGGATTCGGATCTTTCAGAGCGCTGGTATCAAAGCACGGGCTGATCTTCGCAGGGTGCTGACCGCAAAGGGAATCTTGCGATCTGATGAACTATTTGAGCTGATGGAAGCCCATTATCCCCTGGAGTTTAACAGCTCTTTTATGGATTATTTGAAGTCCTGGGAACCTGGTACCAACCCCGGGCCCTGCCAGGATCTTCGGCACTTACGAACCTTTACCGTGGATAATGAGGAAACCATGGATCGAGATGACGCCCTTTCTTATGATCCAAAGACAGGTTCCTTCTTTGTACATATCATCAATGTAGCCAGGATAGTAGATGGTGACAGCCGTATCGAGAAGGAACTACAAAAGCGCCTCACCTCACTCTATCTCCCGGATGGTCACTTTTCCATGTTCCCAAAGCATCTTGTGACTGATCTGCTATCCCTGGATGAGGGCACAGATCGCCATGTGTTGAGTGTGAGATTCTGGCGCGAGCAAGGTTCTTTACGTTTTGAGATATTCCCTTCCCTGGTGACAATTGATGAAAATCTGGCCTACTCCCAATTCCTGGGATCACAAAGAGAGATCAGGATTTTTTATGAAGAAGCTGAAAGACTGCGTGAAGAAAGATTCGAGAGAGGGGCGATAGAGTATAAGTATCGCGATGTTGATATTTTTCTTGAAGAAGGACATGTGCGCATTTTTGAGCGGCCCTCCTACCCCGCTCAGAAAGTAATTTCCGAATTTAGTATCCTCGCGAATTCTCTTTTTGCCCGATATGCGAGGGAGATGGAGATACCTATCTTGTTTCGGACGCAGAAGGGAGATGTTGAGGCGGTTCAAAATCACCCTCTGTTTAACTCTGAGATTTCTGAATTCTACACTTATCACAGACTCCGGCCCCTTTGGGGCAAAACTCGATGGGATGTTCAAGAATGTTCCCACTTTCACCTGGGGGTTCCCCATTACACCCAGATGAGTTCTCCCATTCGAAGATATATAGACTATGTAAATCAAAAGCAGGTTTGGAATCACTTGTGCTCATTGCCGATTCTAAACAGGGAGCAGATGGTGCAGGCTCAATTTGAAATCCAGTCTCATCTTTTCGAGGTTGGCGCGATCCAATCAAGAAGAAACTTCTATTACCTATTGCGCTTTATGAAGCAGGAGCGGGATTTTTCCTGCGCTGATTTTGAAACCCCTGTAACCGTGTTGGATGTAGGGGAAGACTGGGTTTCCTTCCATTTGGATCAATACGAAAAAGTTCTGAAATTCAAACAGGATCCCAAAGGTCTCGAACCCGGTATGCAGGTTAAGGTACTGATCCGCGATGTTGATGTAGAGGCCCGGGAAGCCAGGGGAATTGTTGTTAAAGAGGAAAGAAGTCAGGAGTCAGGCTGTGGTAATTAGATTTGGAACTGATTCTTTAGGGCCGGTTCTTCAATTAAAAAATAAGGGTAAGCTGGTTTTTACGAATGGGTGTTTTGATTTACTTCACGGTGGCCATGTTCAGTATCTCAAAGAGGCCGCGGCGCTTGGAGAATCCTTAATCATCGGGCTCAATAGCGATGATTCCGTCCGACGTTTGAAAGGCAGGGAGCGGCCCATTCTATCCCAGGAAGAACGTGCCTCAATTCTCACCGCACTGTGGGCAGTGAAAGCCGTAGTGATCTTTAGCCAAGACACTCCCCTGGAGTTGATTCAAGCGATTGTGCCAGATACCCTGGTCAAGGGAGGAGATTGGAGTGTGGAGCAGATTGTAGGCTCTGAATTTGTCCTCAAGAACGGCGGTACGGTAAAAAGCCTTCCATACCTTGAAGGAAGCTCAACCACCGGTATCGTGGAAAGAGTCTTAGAGCGTTACTCAGGATAAAAAGGAATCAATGGAAACAATCGAAACAATTGAATCCATGGAATCATTACATTTGCTGGTCCAAATTCCTTCCTTAATCCATTGTTTCCAATGATTCTGTTACCCCTGGGAATGAAAAACTCCCCTCACCCAAGCCACTTCAGCAGCCAATAGGCGCATTGAAAGTAAACCAGGAGTCCGCAGACATCTATGAACGTAGTTACCAACGGACCGGAGGCAATTGCCGGGTCGATCTGAAATCGGTTGAATCCCAGGGGGATGAGTACGGAACAGATATTGGAAAGAATGATTACGGCAGTCAGGGAAAGGCCCAGAGTGATTCCCTTTGTACCATTTCCCTGCATGATGGTGATGAGAATTGCCAGGGTAAAGCCGCAAAGCACGGCCAAAATTCCCCCAATCTGAACCTCTCTGAAGAGCCCGGTTGGAGAGGGGCCGCTCGAAAACTGGTGGATGGAGAGGTTGCGAATGATTACCGTAGAGGTCTGAATCGCTACATTTCCTGCCAATCCCAAAATCAGGGGGGAGAAGGCCAGAAGCCACAAGAAATCGATGCGTTGATTCCATTCAATAATCTGCGCTGCAATCAGGCCTCCGCCAACCGTGGCGATCAACCAGGGGAATCGGATAAGAGCAGCTCGCAGCGGGTTTTGCTGCATACCACCTTCCTCATGAAGGCCGGCCATTCGATAGATATCTTCCTCATGCTCATCTTCAATGATTTCGGAGATGTCATCAGGAGCTACAATCCCAACCAGCTGCTCGCTGCGATTGACCACCGGGATAGCTTGTAGGTTGTATTTAGTGGCTAGAAAGGCAATTTTTTCCTGGTCTTCTTCCAAATAAACCCTGACTACATCTTTGAGCATGATTTCCTCAAGAATGACATCAGGAGCCGAGAGAATCAGCCTTTTGAGTGTAACCACTCCAATAAGTTCCTGATTCTCGTTGGTCACATAAAGGTAGGTTAGAAAATCGGAGACATCGAATTTGGAGCGCAGAATTTCCAGGGCCTGGGAAACGCTGAGATCGGAGTAGAAATCTACGAGCTCTTTACCCATGACCCCGCCAGCCGAATCCTTTTCATGGCTTAGTAGCTCAATCGTTTCATTGCGAAGACCTTCGTCGAGAAAAGCCAGGATTCGATCAACACGGTCTTCTTGAAACTCACCGAGGATGTCCGCAGCTTCGTCTGCTGGCATAGTTGAAAGGATTCTTGAAAGGTGCTCGGCTTCCATGCGCCTCGTTACAGGAAGGATGTTTTCTTCCTGGAGTCTGCTAAGAACAAGACCGGCATAGTGTTCTGGCAGAATCTTTAAGAGATTGATTTGTTCTGAGGTCTGGAGCTGTTCAAACTTCTCCGCGAGATCCGCCGGATGCATCCTGGCAAGTTCATTCTCGGGCAGGCCGATCAATTTGCTTGCGTCAAAATCCTCGTTCAAGATTCTGAAACGAAAACGATTCTGACCCAGAAGATCCTTGATGAGGGGCTTTTTAAGCGACATGAAAATTCCTGTCGGGGATTTTAATCCAAAAAGCCGGTCAGCAGAAACACATCATAGAGAGCATGGGTCCAGGCAGACACACCAAAGCCGCGAAAAAGATAGATTACGGAAAGGTAGAGCCCGCTGACCATGCGAAAAAGAAAGGAGTCCAGGCGAATCGCCTCCCCAAAGTCCCCAATATAGTGGGAATAGGAGAAGATCACTGAGGAAGCCAGGAGGGCAAAGAGCGTATTCCAGGAAAGAAGATTCGTAGCGTTATTTTTCGAAACCAGTTTGGCGAGTTCCAGAAGGCCGGTAATTAGAATCAGTCGAAAGAAAAACTCCTCATGAATCCCAGCTCCGAAGGACAGCATGATGTTTACCCAGAAATCTGTAGAGGTGATAGACAGGGAGAGGGCAAACGCGTTGGGAATGTTCAGGAAGAAATTGGTCATGCTCAGTGCAAGGGAGCCCATCATTAGCGAGTATAGGATGGATTCAGCGAACATCAGCACAAAGAATCCGCCTGTGATTTCGATCTGGTGTTTCTTTTTGTAATAGCCTGCGATGATGGCGAGGATCACCAGGATTCCGAAAATCATCGCGGGAAAGTTATTCAACCCGAATACGGCGGCCATATTGCGCAGCATTACATCAGCGCCGTTTCTTAGAGTTGTGATTTGAAAGGTGTGCAGCGTCAGTGCCAGAAACTCATAGACTAAGAATAGAGGAAGGACATAGAGAACTGTGTAGACGGGTGTTCGGGTTTCGTGCAGGTACTGCTCGATGCGAGTCATAAGAAACCTATCGGAGGGATTGCTTAAGCTCCATGAGGGTTTGCAGCGCTTCCATTGGACTCATGGCCTCGGGTTCGATCTGATGAAGCCGGTCCAAGATCCTCGAAGAGTCTTCTGTATTGGAATCCCTGCGAATGGGAAGGGAGCGTTGACGCCCGCGAACACACAGCTTTTTCTCATTTGTATCCAGCCCCACAACGGTGGATTTGGCTGCCTGCAGTTCTTCGAGTAATTCACGAGCTCTCCGTATTACCGGGGCTGGCATGCCCGCTAGTTTCGCGACGTGAATTCCGTAGCTCTTATCCGCGGCGCCCTTTTCAATCTTGTGCAGGAAAAGAACTTCATTTCCGGCCTCCAATACGGAAACAGAGTAGTTGCGAACCCTGTTATCCAACTGGGACATCTGGGTCAGTTCGTGGTAGTGAGTCGCGAAAAGAGTCATGCAGCCGATTTCCCGGGCAATATGTTCCAGTACGCTCCAGGCAATGCTAAGCCCGTCAAACGTAGCCGTTCCCCTACCCACCTCATCGAGAAGGACGAGAGAAGAATCCGTGGCGTACTTGAGTAAATAAGCGGTCTCACTCATTTCAACCATAAAAGTACTTTTGCCGCCCCCCAGGTCATCGGATGCCCCTACTCGTGTGAAAATACGATCAAAAATCCTGCCTCGATAGCGATCTGCCGGTACGAAGGAGCCCATTTGGGCCATGATAACGAGAAGAGCGGTCTGACGAAGAAATGTGGATTTCCCTCCCATATTGGGGCCGGTGATGATCTGTACAAGGCTTTGTTCTGAATGTAGGCATAGATCGTTTGGGACAAATTCCTGGGACAGTTTTTCTACAACGGGATGTCTCCCATTCATCACATTCAATTCTGAACAGTCTAAAAACTCAGGCCTTGAATAACCGCCATCTACGGCGAGGTAGGCAAAGGAGCCCATCACGTCAAGAAAGGAGAGAAAACCAGCCCATTTCTGGATGGAGCTTACCTCCTGGAGAACCTCTTCGCGGAGTTCCTGAAAAATTCCGTATTCAATGCGCTCCACGGCTTCTTTTGAATGCAGAATGTCCTTCTCCATCTCCTTTAACTCAGCATTGGTAAATCTCTCAGCATTGCTTAAGGTTTGACGCCGCTGAAAGTCCTGGGATAAGAGAGGAGCCTGGGATTTGGGAACCTCATAATAATAGCCAAAGACGCGGTTAAACCGAATCTTTAAAGACTTGGCACCGGTTTTCTCCTTCTCCCGTTCCTCCATTTTCCTGAGTGTGGAGTCGGCGGTTTTCTGGAGATCTTTGAAATAGTCTAGCTCAGTGTGAACCCCTTCTCGAATCAAATTTCCCTCGGTAATCTTGGCCGGGGGATTTTCAGCGATGGTTAACTCGATTTTTTTACAAAGAGTTTGTAAATCATCCACTTCATGAGACGGGTCAGCGATGTCCAAATCCTTGAGCGTTTCCCGAACTTCAGGGATGATTCTCAGGGAATTTCGTATGGCAAGCAGGTCTCTGCCGTTTGCCTGTCGATTGCGAAGTCGATTGATCAGGCGAAACAGGTCATAAGTCCCTTTGAGCAGGTCTCTAACCCTGGTGAGAGACTGGGGAGCATTCATAAACGATTCTACAGTGTCCAACCGCTCTTCAATCTGCTCTTTTTCAATGAGAGGGGCAATCAGAAACTGTGACAGAAGTCTGGAACCGGATGCGGTGACAGTTCGATCAATGACCTCGAGAAGTGAGTTTTCCTTCCCGCCCGAATAGAGAGTTCTCTGGAGTTCAAGATTGCGTATGGACTGGGGATCAAGCTGAAGTTTTTTCTGTACGCTATAGGAAGTGATTCCCGCGAAGTCAGTCCGGACCGTGCACTCATCAGTATATGCAAGGAGCATCTCCCAGGCAAAACGGGAAGGGGAAGACCTGGAGATTCCGGAAGCATTTAAGATCCGGTTGCTGAAGGTTTCAAAGAAGAGGGGAGTTTTTGATGGGATTCGCTTTTCAAATCTCTGGATACGGATTTGAGATTCCAGCAGGGTTCTCAGGGGGCGATCCTGGAATCGAGGCTCATCAAGAAGTTTTGAATGGATTAACAACTCCGCCGGGTTGATGCGGACAACTTCTTCGCGAAGACTCTCCAGGCCGCCCGCGTTCATAGGAAAGAACGTGTGAAGACCCTGGCCAGTCGTGACATCGACATATACAAAATGGATGTTCTGTGAAGAATAGTGCAGTGCTCCCAGGTAATTATTGCGCCTGGGATTCAAAACGCCTGAGAGGGTAACTGTGCCTGGTGTAATAACCTGGGTTACTTCTCTTTTGACAATTCCCTTAGCGGTTTTGGGATCTTCTACTTGTTCACAAATGGCTACTTTATAGCCCAATTCAATGAGTTTTGCGGCATAGTCTTCATAGGCATGGTGCGGGACACCGGCCATAGGAATCGGGGAATCCGTGTTCTTATTTCTTGAGGTCAGTACGATCTGAAGTTCCCTCGATACCGTTTTTGCGTCTTCATGAAACATTTCATAAAAATCGCCGCAGCGCATGAAAAGGATGGCATCGGGATGCTGGCTTTTAAACTGCTGAAATTGGCGCATTAAAGGGGTAGCTTCCATAAAAGTAAAATTTATCTCCTGCGAATCTTTTCCAATTGATCTCGTGCCTGGGTTGAGAAGCCTGATCCCGGAAAGCGATCGATAACTTTCTGGTAGGAATCTATGGCTCGTAACTTATCATTCAATTGGATTTCATAGATCTTCCCTACTCGAAATTGAGCTTCAGGGGCAAGATCGGATTGAAAATTACGCTCAACCAGATCTTCATACGCCTCAATGGCACCCAGAAAATCGCTGAGATACCTGGATAACAAATTTGCTTTAGCAAATTTAGCCTTTTCATCCCACTCAGTCTGCGGATATGCCCTCGAGATATCGGCATAGGTGTCCAGAGCGCTCGAATAATCTCTTTCATGGTTTATTAGCAGTTCCCCAACCTGGAATAGAACGGCCAGCCTCTTACGGGCAAAAGGGTATTGCTCGAGATATCGGCGGTAAGATCGCAGAGCCCTGGCAGGAGACTTTAGCTCCTCAAGATGAATTTCTGCGATTCTCAGGAGGATTTCAGGTGAGATTTCATCATGATCAAATTTATCCAGGAACTCTGCGTAATGCTCCAGCGCCTTTTTGTAATCACTAAGTTTTAAATCATATAGGCGGCCAAGTTCATAGTGAATCCCGGTCTGCAGGGGGAAATCTTCAGATTGCTTGTAGAGTTTTTCCAGCCTCTTAGCGGCTTCACGATAATTTCTTGCTTTGTAGAAGGAATTCTTGATCTCCCGAATGGCGGGAAAGTGATTGAAACTTAAGGTGGAGAGCTTGAGTCTTCTTTGTTTTGAACTAAGGTCCCGAACTTCCTTTTCAAGCTTCTTGAGGGATTGAACCTGCTCAGGATCCAGCATCCCCCTTTTTATAGCCTTGATACGCTTTAGCGCTCCCTGGTAGTTTCGAATTTCCATACCCATTACGCGGGCTGCCTGTAGGGAGACCTCAAAATGAATTTCCCTTGAAACCGGCTCATCAAGGACTTTGTCATACTGCTCTACAGCTTCACTCAGGCGAGAGTTTTGAACATAGAGAAGGGCTAGTTCTCTTCTTACTGCCGCTCGTGCCTGAGGCTCATTCTCCAGTCTCAGGTAGAGCAGGAATTTTCGCTCGGACTCTTGATGGTATTCAGGGCGCCGCCTGAGGGCTCGGGCCGAACTCAGGATGATGGATGGGTCGGGATGGTCCAATTCAGAAAGATAAGAATCAATCTTCGAAAAAACCAGACCTCGAGAGATTTCCACCTCCCTCTCCTCCAGTAGATTCAAATCAGCATCGCTTTGACCCTCCTTGAGAATTTTCTTAATTTTCCTGAGCTGGGCCAGCGCCTTTGAAGAGTGTCCTGTTTCCTGCAGGACCTGTACAAGCCCGAGCAGGTTAAGTAATCGAAAGGAGCCTGATCTTCTCACCTTACTGCCCTTCTTAAAATAGGTTTGGGCAAGTTTTAAGCGCGGTTCATAGGTGGAGTAATGGGTCCCCAAAAGGTAGAAAGCTCGGGATTGAATTAAAGGCGGTAATGTGGATTCAAGGGCTCTTTTAAGACTGCTTAGAGCACTTTGATGATCATTGTGTCCCATGGCGGTCCGGTATGCTTCAATGAGAAGCCTCCCGAATTTCTGTTTCAGTTCTTTCTCACCTCCGCTAGTTTTCAATTCCCTTAGGAGTTTCTTAGACACGGACTCAAATCCCGCGAAGTCTCGTAGCTGAACCAGCAGAATTTGAGCTCGATTGAGTAGTTGATTCAGGTTGGAGCGGCCAGGATCAGGGAGACTGTTCAAAGCCTGGGCACCTTCAATTCGCCTCAGGAGGGGGAGGGAAAAGGAGGAATGCGTTTGAGGAAGTGTATTGAGAATCTCCTGGGCCTCAGGAAACCTTTGAAGTCTGATCAGTGCCCTGGCCCGCTGAAGACTCAGGAAGGTTTGTGCGGGCATTTTAGATCCGAGCGCAGCAGCCCTCTCAAAGAGTTCAAGCGCTTTAGATGGATTTTTCAAATCCTCCAGCCAGATTTTTCCAGCCTTCTCCAAAGAGGTTGCGCTGAGTTCTTTTTCCAGACGGTGAGCATTCTGCAGCATCGGCAGCTTCGTCTCGAGCTTCTGAATTCTGCCCAGGATTTTAGGATTAGAGAAATATTGTCTCATCTGAGCCAGTAAATCCGCTGCCCTGGGGATGTCGCCAAGCTCTTTCCAGGCAACATCAACCATCTGAAAAAAGTTCTCGATATTCTTGGGACTCTGGGGATCATCCCAATTCACATTCTTGGAAAGAGCTGAAAGAACGGCTCTTGCGTTAATCTTTCTGGCCATCTGCCTTAGTGCGACAGCATTTTCAGCATTCAGTTTGTTTGACCTTATCTTGAATAACCAGGGCTTCAGCTTGTCAATTTGAGAGGTATCGTCCAAAAAGCTAAAGAGAGTCTGGAAGAGTCCAAAGCAGGAATCTTCATTCATCGCGGAGCTCAAACTTTTATCCAGTATATTCAAACCCTCCTTTAAGCGGTTTTTAGCCAGGAGTGACTTCAGCAATTTGTCGGCGAAGAACTCGCTTTGAATAGCGGGAGCATGCTGCCACTTGAGCGAAAGATCTCTCTGCTTTTTTTCAGAAGATAAATGCCAGGCTAAATTTAAAAGAGAGCGAGTTTCCTCCCGTGCCAGGTCCGCAGGACTGTTTAGGATGCGCTGGATTGAATCTAGTAGGAAAGAGCCGCCTGAAAACTGTTTGGAGAGAATTTTGGGATCCGATGCCCTGGCCAGGGAAACCAGTGCTGCCTGACGAACTTCAAGGTTTTGGTGGTGGGACTTTTCCAGTAGGAACGCCAGGTTGGTGGCGGAAAGGCCTGAGGCACCCAGAATTTCCAATTTGGCCAGAAATGCTGGAAGGTATCCCGGGTAGGCCTTCAGCAGTTTTTCAAGAAAAGGAAAAAGTTGTTTACCTGCCTTAGACACTAGTAGGTCCCGGGTTTGATCAAAGATCTCTTTTAAGAGCGGTTCCTCGGGATTCGATTGGGTCAGACCAAGAAACTCCTTAACAAAATGATCTTCAAAAGCATTTTTGTTTGATCGTAGAGTTTGCAGGAGATGCTTTCCCATTTCGGCTGGGGAAGCTTGAATTGAATGAAGATGATTCCTTTCAAGCTCAAACGCGGTATGTATCCAATGAGATGTCCTGGCAGGTTCTCCCGCTGTGAGCTTTGCCAGTTCTCGGGCCAGGTCAGGAGCGGATTGATCCTGATTTGCTCTCGCCCAGGAAAATTGAACCTCGAGAGATAGGGGTGGTTTAGAGTAGGTCCTGAACCAGTCCAGGTGAGTCTTAGCGCTCTTGAAAGATTCGAGGGTTAAGAGGAGATGATACAAATCCAGACGGATGTTTTCTGAACGGACAGGAAAGCTTTCAATCCCTCTTTGTAAAATTCGCTGGTACGCGGGGAGTTGGTGCTTGCTCAACTCCAGACGCTCCGCTTTCTCCAGCAGGGCATAGTCTCTAAATCGAGATTGATAGTGTCTTTGAAGAGCCTTAAAAGCGTCTTTTTGGATCTGCGGGTCCGGATCCTTGAAAAAGAATTTTTGTAGCTGAGAAACAGCGTCTTCAGCATAAGGAAGAGGGCCAAGCTCCTTTTCAAAGAGAAGAAATTTTGCCTTATTTGAATAGAGTCCTCGTGCCCTGGAAAGCGAGTTGAGAATTTCTCGAGCCCTCTTCTCTTGACCTAATTCGAATAAATAGCGGCCCTGTAAAAATTGCAGTTTTTGGGGATCAAAACTGGTCAGGGCCGTAAGCTCAGCTTGATGGATTTGTTCTTTGAGATCCGTTTCCTTCATGAGTTTACTGGCCAATTCCAGATCAAAACGAGCCATGTTCATTAAAAAGAAACGCGCCTTTAGAAACTGGTTTGAATCTTGTGCCAGCGAAACGAGGCTTTTCAGTACACTCATTTGGGAGCGAGGTTCAAGCCCAAGCTTTAGCAGGCCCTGAAAGTATCGATCGAGAAACCTGGAGTCGATTTCCTTTGTTCTCATTTGCTCAAGAATTGCCGCTTCAGAAAACGGAAGCTCTTCATGGGAATAGCGATGAATTCTCTCCTGGCGCTTCTTGGAGTCCAGCCCCTTGATTTTTCGCCAGCGAATTTCTTCTTCAAATTCGCTGGGTAAGTTGAATTTCAAGGCCCGGTTGAAGGCTCCGATAGCCCCATCCACATCCTCAAAGTCATCTTGGAGAATTCTTCCGATTTCATAGAGGGATCTGGCTCTCAGGCCCGGTTCCCTGGATGTATTCGCCAGGGATCTATAGAGTTCAAGTGCTTGATGATAGGAGGAATAGCTCTCATATATACGGGCCTTTTTCAAGACGTTTTTTGGGTTTTGAGATGGATCGGTCAAGTCTCTCAAAACCCGCAGGTGCTCTTTGATTTTAGCTCCAATTTCGGACTCACTAATCTGGATTTCTTCCAATATCTGCCTGGCCTGGTTTAGCTCCCCATGGATGTAGGCCAGGACCAGTGCGTATAAGGTTTTGGTCAAGATTCCCGCCCTGGTTTCCTTCCAATTCAAAGGCACCAGGGATCTTAAGATTGCAGGATTTTCCAGGTTCTGAGAACACTGTTGAATGAAGAGAGCCAAAGAAGCGATATGGGATAAGAATTGGTTGGAAGATCCGGCTACTAGTTTGAGGTATACAAGCCCATCCTCCGGAGCTTGAAAATCGAAGCTTTCCACCAGACCAGCCAGTAGCTGAGCCCTTGCCTTCAAGTCAGGATCATTGCTGCTAAGATACGGCTCCAGGCGCGGCTTGATGCGGGCGTAGTCGGAAAAGAAATATCCACGGGTATATCCACTGAAAAATCGGAAAAAATCCGGGTCTAGATTGAATGGCGGGAAGTTGAGGATTTTTTTGGCGGACTCCTGAAATGAGCCCATATGGGTCATGGAGGAGAGTTCTTGATCAATTTCTAGGAAATCCATTCGAATTTTATATGGATTTTCAGGCCACGTCTCCATCATGTATTCGAAGGTTGCTGAGGCAAGAGAATGTTGTTGATTGAGCAAAAAGGATTTACCCAAAAGGAAGGTGGCCTTTTGTTCTTCCCTTGTAGACATCTTTTTTTGCAGCAAGGACCTTAACTCATCTACAGCCTTCTGGAATTTCCCTGTCGAAATAAGGTAGTCAGCCAGGCGAAACGAAGGAGGTTCGGCTTTTGATACCCTGCTGATAGACCTCGCAGGCGTGCAAATGATTAAGCAAATGAAGAGAAAGGCAGGGAAGAGAAAAGTAGTGGGTGGATGGTAGCTAGTAGCTAGTAGCGGACTTGGGGAAAAATAAAGGAGGAAATTGCCGAAGAATTTCATCCATTTTCCCTTTTTACCCTTCCGAATTCCCAATTTAAGCTCCCTCTGGTATATTCGCCGCTTCAAGGAAGTTTTGAGAGGATGCACGACTAGCCCAATTATACTGTCGGTCACAATGAAAGATAAACAATTTCCAGGCTCAATACCCCATTATTGTAATAGATTCCAACTCGGAGCAGTTCAATGAGTCGCAGGCGTAAAGGGAGAACTCATGCGATGTTGTCCCTGTTTTCCTATTTTGTCAGCGGCACTGATCCAGAAGAGACTTTGAAATTTCTTGAAGAAGACCGTGGTGCCGGGGCTCAGGTGGTTGAGTTCGCCAGGGAATTGATGAAGGGTGTTGTGGAACATCAAAAAGATCTTGATGAACTGCTGGAAGGCTGTCTGGTTAATTGGAGCCTGGATCGAACCGGAAATCTGGAGAAAACTCTCTTACGGATTGGAGCATATGAGCTGCTTTATCATGAGAAAACCCCGGCAAGCGCCGTGATCCATGAAGCTATTGAGATAGCCAAGGATTATGTGCCCGAGGAATCCATCCGTTTCCTAAATGGTGTCCTGGGTTCTGTGGAGAAAAAGGTTAGGCCAGGAGGAAGTTAGGGTTTAGGGTTAGGAAATGGTAAATGGGAAAAGGATTTCGTCATTCCGGACACCGATCCGGAATCTAGTTCTTTGTCTGAACAATACTCTGCGGCTCAATTCCTGGATACCGCGGTCAAGCCGCGGCATGACCAAAGCATCCCGCCATAATGGCGGGCGCATACTTTATTCTCTCTCCTCTCTCCTCTCTTCTCTCTCCTTTCTCGTCCTCCTCCTCACCACTCCTGTTACCGACAGTGCCCTGAGATGGGGCCGTTATCACGATTTAAAACTGCAAAATCGCTACTGGATTGAGGGATACCAGGGTGTGGAGCAGTTGGGTCTCTCGGGTCTGACCTCCGATGGCAAATCTCTTTATACAGTGAGTGATGTTAAGGAGATCTCAAATGTCTTTAGGATTTCCATCAAAGACGGTACCCGGGCAAGTTTAAAGGTACACCGCGTTCTTCCCGAAGCCTGGGTGAATCAATACGAGACCGGGCATATGAAGAGGGGCAGAATTGACCTGGAAGGAATCGTGGTTTGCGATGGGGTCTTCTATCTCGCCGACGAGAGAAAGCGCACAGTTCTGGCCCTGGCGGAAGATCAAAATCCTACCTTAATCGATCTCCCCTTTGATAGTTTTCACGCTCAAGAAAATCGAATGAATCCATTTTCTGGAGTCTCTAACGCGGGTTTGGAGGCGATTGCCTGTGATCCCTCAAGAAATCTCCTCTTCGTGTTTAACGAGCGCATGTTTCGAATGGGGTATTCCTATTCCCTTCAAGCCGGGGAATTCTTAAATCAGTTCGACGTTCCCTCTGGGTATCGAGCGCCTCGATTGGATAGAGATTACTGGGTATTCCCGGATTTCGCCGGGGCGGATTATTTTGAAGATAAGCTCTATCTACTCGTTCGTAATGATTACGCGATCTTGGAACTTGATGGAAAAAACCTTACTGTTCTCAGGCGCTTTTCCTTCGAGAATCGTTCCAAGAAGCTGTATTCCTCCCCTGGAATTTTTGGTATGGCGGAGGGAATTGCCATTCATAAGGGACGGTTTTTTGTAATTTTCGACAACAATGATTTTGAGCGGGTCGACGCTCCTGGAAAATACAACGCCGCTCTTCTGGAATTTGAAATACCAAAGTAGAGGAAGCCCCTGCTTCCTCTTCTTCCCCCCTTAGCATCCCAATTTTATTGAAAAGGAGTTTCTAATGAGCGAAGTAGTGATAAATCCAATGCCTCGTATAGGTGATGTAGCACCCGATTTTCAGGCGGTGACTACCCATGGAGAAATTAAATTCAGCGAATGGCAGGGAGATCAATGGGTTCTTATGTTTTCCCATCCTGCTGATTTCACACCGGTTTGCAGCACCGAACTCACTGAGTTCGCGCGTAGAAGCGATGAATTTAAAACGCGTAACACGAAGTTGATCGGAATCTCTATCGACAGTATCCATTCCCATTTGGCCTGGACTCAAAACCTGAAGAAAATTCTCGACGTAAAGATAGATTTTCCGTTGATCGCAGACCTTACTGCCAGTGTGGCCAACCAGTATGGAATGATTCACCCCGGAGAGAATGAAACCGTTACCGTTCGCTGTCTATTTGCCATTGACCCCAGGCGCGTGATTCGATCTATCATTTATTACCCGCTCAATGTAGGTAGAAATGTGGATGAAGTCGTTCGGATGCTAGACGCATTGCAGACGGCAGATCAAAATGGCGTGGCCTGTCCGGTGAATTGGAAACCCGGAGACGACGTCATAGTGCCTCCGCCCAAGACCGAAAATGAAGTACAGGCAAGGCTTGATTCAAACTATGAAAAGTTGGATTTTTATCTTTGCAAGAAATCTCTATAGGTGATTTCTTGCAGAAGAGAGAAGAGAGAAGAGAGAAGGCGGACTCCTTCACTTCGTTCTGGAATTACTGGGGGTAACGAAGCCTCACTACCTTTTGATTTGAGGCGAACCCAGGGGACTACCTAATTCCCTCTTCTTCTGCATTCTCTATTCTGGGAACCGCAAGGTTCCCTAAATCTTTATCGAGGCCCCAACTGCGATGAGATTATCGTAGTCCTGGGGAAATTTGGAGCGTAGTACATTGAGGGGAAAGTGTAGCTGTAGGCTGAATTCTTCCCTGACCTGGTAACGTCCCCCGATGGTGAAGTCCACATTATTCCCAAAACCAGCCCAGTCGAAACCGTTAAACTCCGCGGTAATTCTGGTTCTGGTGGAGACCGGCACCTCAACTCCCAGGTTATAGAAGACATGGTTGGGCTGCTCGTTCCCTGAGTTTCCCTGCCCGGAAGCCAGCATGATACCTACGTTGGAATGTACCGAGAGCTTTTCCATCTCCTTGGTAAGGCTGACGAATCCCGAAAAAGAGGTTCCATCAGACCCTCGCCTGGTGACCTGCTTTCCGCTCGCGTTTTGCACGCCAAATCCAAAGGCTGACTTAAGCATGGACGAGGGATTATCTAGAAACTGGTACTTGGCAAAGAGCATGATTTCTTCAAGTTCAGTCTTCTCAAAATCTTGTACAAAGGGGAAATTTGTGGATTGTTCGTTGACAATATTTCCAGTCAGGGCCATCTCAAACTGATCGCTCAAACTGGTGGAAACCCCCATGGGCGTGACCACCTTTTCGATGAATCCATCAATTCTCTCCCCGAAGGCACGGCCATATTTCGCGTGAGAGATCCCGGTATAGAATAGATGCGTCTTTTTCGGGTATACATTGGCCCCGATGGTTCGGAAGAGTCCGGTGAGGCCGAATTCTGTATTGCCATAAACTCGAGTTGGGACTTTTCGATGTTTTTCCAGGAAGATATTGAAATCAGGAGGTCTTTTGTAGTCTCGAATCCTCTCTTCGCGGTCGCGCTCAAATTGCTCACGATTCACCGGGTAGTGTTCCCGCAGGCGCGGCTGATAATATTTCCGTGCCCTTGGCTTTGTGGGTGGCGGAACCAGGTCGCTATAGTTGGTTTCCAGCCTGGGAAGGACTGGTGAAGGTACTTCACGGGAGGTGCCGACGGTAGGGACGCTCTGTTGAAAATCAATGCTGACCCTTTGTCGATACTTCTCCATCTGCGGGGAAAATCCAAACTCCTCAAGATTCCGGGTTGGCTTGGCAGCCAGACTTACACCCGTAAAGAGCAGGGCTAACCAGAATGAGGTTTTTGGATACATAGAATATTCCCGTCGACTTTTCTCTATCAACACCCAGAATTTCGGATTTTTTAGCGTTTTTAGTTATGGAAAGAGAAGGATGACGGTTTAATCCCCTACAGAGGAGGTAATTTCAAGCTTAGCCAGTATCCATCCAGTACTTCGGTATAAAAAATCCCATGGGCACCGATCAACCCTGTAATCATTGTGCTGCCCCCATCTGAAGAGAACTCGAGACTATAGGCAACCAGTTCTTTAGAAGTGGGTGGAAAATTGCGGATGACCCCCCTGGTTTTGAGAAGAGTGGAAATGTGATCGACCTGATTCTTTGTTGAGGCGTCGAGGATGGCCCCGGTTGAGCTCTTCATGCGCTGGGGAGTCTTTGATTTGGAGGGAATGTAAGCCCTTAAGGTGAGGGGTAGAAACTCCTCGAGTCGCGGCTTCATTTTCTGCACCAGAACCGCTGGGAGCGCAGCCGCCAGGTCTTCATTGAACCAAAGGTACGATTGAAAGTCAGTCAGTTTATTGGTTGAACCTAAATGGATATCGAGTGTCTCCTGGCCGAATTTAAATCGAATCTGTGGTTGAGAAGGAAATCCATAAGCAGCGGGTTCTTCCTCAAGTCTGAAGGTGTTGAATTCAGGAAGGATCAAGAAGTGGTCAAGATAGGCTTGAAGTCTTCGCATGGATACAGCGAAGGTTTTCTTTGAATCCAAAATGAGGACAGGCTCTCTGCCTTCCTGCTTGAGTCTAAGCTGGAATTTGTTCTGAGGAAAATCAATTGCTGTGAGACTGGAAAAGGGGTGTTGGTGAAAGGGGTTGATAACACCTTGAGGCGGTTTTTCCTGCCATGAAAACAGCCTGAACCCAAGGATCAAAATTCCAACGATCAAAAAAATATCGAAGAGGAGGGTAAGCCCTTTGGATGGAATTTTCATTTTGATGAATATTGTTCACGCCACCGGAGAAAAGAGAGCAGGCCGCCAATGCACCAGGCAGAAAGCGGAAGCAGGAAAAGAATGAGCGCGATCCAGTTTCGACGGGTCTGCTCTGGGACTTGCAAAGGGCGCTCGGAAATGAATTTAGGGTATGCGGAAGCCCTCTCCAGACGCCCGCTAAGAAAGTAGAGGCTGTTTAAAATTAGAGCCTGGTTTCCGGGATGGGGAAGGAATTCATTGGAGAGGAATCCCTGGTCAGCCAGTAACACCAGGTTCTCACCGATACCGAGGGCAAGATCCAGGGGTCCCTTTCTCTCCGATTCTGGATTGAATACCGGGTTCTTAGAGCCTCCCGAAGGATTTTCAGCCCAGGAGAAGGAAGAGGAGCGTAAAATCGGTTGGGCCCTGGGGGAGTTTGAGAGAAAGGCGGAAGTTCCGGGCAATAGAACCGGGAAATGATTATCCAGTCTGGCCGCGATCGGATGGGAGCCAAAATGAGGCAGAAGAAAACTCAGTTCATTGCCTGCGTTTCTCAGGGGGTCCACAACGGGAAACCCCAGGTACTCCCATTCCATTTCGCGGGACAATTCTCCCAGGGGCTGATGGGGCGAGGGTTCGAAAAACAAAATCGTCTTAGCGCCTGATTGAATTCGCTTGACCAATTCCAGGGAAAGAGGGAGCGGGATTTTTCTGGGGGGCAGGAACACCAGGGTGGGCTCAGAGGTTGATGGAAGAGTTTCTGAGATGGAAGGCAGGAATCCCTGGGATTTGAGAAGCTGAACGAATTGAGAATATCCACCTGCCGAGAGGTCCAGGAATGGACCCTTGCCCAGTTCAGGAAAAAGAAGATGAACAACCTGTGAATTCTCCAGGCTTTTCACTGCTTCCACGAGGGCGGATTCACCATAAAAAGCTCTCCCCCTTGCTGTTTTTCCCATGTTCCCAAAGAGCTGAGACCGCCCGATAAGCACTGTATCCGCTTCTCCCTGAACCAGGATGGAGGGGAGCGTTCTAATCCCTGATTCTCTTGCCTGTGTGGGCTGGGTTGAGGGGTCAATCCATCTGACGGATGCTTGCGGAAGGTGAGTCTGAAGGACTTCCAAAAAACGCTCGAGAATCCCATAAAGTTCCGCATCCCTGTTTCGCATGGCGAAAACCGTCAACGAAAATTTTCTTTGGGCGAGAAAGCGAATGGAAGACTGGCGTAATTGATGAAATCCATCCTCGCTGAAATCCATTAGTCGTTCTCCTCGCTCTAGCAGCATGAGGAAAAAAATCAGAAATACAAGAATGAGAAGGGAGCGTATCCAGTCCCTGGTATTGGCTCCAGAGCCTAGTTGCTGAACTCCCCTGGTCAGCAGGGGAGCTTCCAATGTCATTGCGAGGGCGAGTACGAACAAAGAAAGACTGGCCAGTTTAGCCGGTAAATCCGTTGGAGCCGTGCTGGTCAAAAGGAGGGTAAAAGCAAAAAGAAGAATTGCACAAAAAAGACAGAGCAGGAAAAAGCTAAAACGGGGAAACCTCATCGCTTTCCTTGAATTGAACAGAGCCAAAGGGGAAAGAAAATCCAAATACACAGGGAAAGTAATTCAGTGGGATAGAAAGCCCCGCTAAGGAAGTGGGAAAAGGGATAGTAGAGAGAGCCCTTTCTTAAGATTTGCCCAAGCGGAGTTAGGATTCCTGAAAAGAGCTGATTGGCATAGGAAAGGAGCCACAATCCGAGTAATAGTCCCACTGAAGTCATCATGGTTAAAATGCGGTCTTTTGAGAGTGAGGATACAAAGAGAGAAACAGAGAGGTAGGCCATCTGCAGGCATAAAAGACCAAGGAATGCACAGGTATGAAGGCCGTGGTCCGGGCTTCCGTAGAGGACCAGGAACCCGTATTGAATCGCGAGGATACTATCGAGCAGCAATAGTAAAACAACCCTTTGAACAAAGTATCCCAGGGTGATGGAAGCAGTTGAAATTCCGAGCGTCCTCTGAAGGGTGAAAAAATTGTCAACGGAACCCTTAAGGTAGGTGTTCAAACATAAGATGGGAATTAAAAAAAGAGAGCTGAATCCTGCCCACCAGAAAACGGGAATGATGTTTGCCTGCCTTACCTGGACCATTGAAAGAGAAAAAATGTAGGCGAGCAGCAGCCAAAAGGCTCCTAAAATATAGTAAGTCCCCGAGGAAGAAATTTGGACTCTTAGAAGATGAGCGCTCAAAAGGAAGAATTGATTCATGTCTTCTTTCCTTTTTCCTTTTCGAGGTATTCAAAAAAAACATCTTCAATTCTCTGGTGGAAGGATTCCAGGGAATTTACGGGTGTAGCCCTGACGCTCAGGAGTTTAAAAATTTGATTCTGGATTGGCATGTTCCAGTGCGGAAAGTAAAAAGTCCGATGGTCCTGTGTCTGGAATTGATAATTCGATTGAATCAGAGACCAGGACAGGGATGGGTCTGTTCTTTCCAGCACCAGCTTATGCGTGTGGGCACCCATGGAATGAAGCAGGTCTTCCTTTCTGCCCTGGGCCATGATTCGGCCCTCATTTAAGAGAATCAGGCGGTCTCCAATTCTTTCAATATCCAGGAGTCGGTGGGTTGAAAGAAGGATAATTTTATCTTTTCGCTCTCTTAGCAGGATTTTCTCAAACTCCCTGTACTGGGCCGGGTCCAGGCTGTTTCCGGGTTCGTCAAGCAGGAGTACATCCGGATTTCCAAGGAAACACTGAGCGAGGGCAACCCTTTGTTTGTGGCCGCTGGAAAGATGAGAAATTCGTCGTTTCAGGGTGTGTTCTATCCCAAATTTTCGAGCCCAGTCACGAACCTGCTGCCGAGATTGATCAAGCCCCTTGAGGAGTCCAATGAACCTCAGCAGGGTTTGTACTTTTAAATCCGGGTCCAGAAGTTCTCCCTCTCCGAGATAGCCAATGGAGTAGGGCAAGGCTCCCCGCTTTGGAACCTCCAGCCCGTTCAGGCTTAGAAAGCCGCAGTCGTATCCAAGCAGGCCGGCTAGAATTCGAATCAAGGTAGTCTTTCCAGCTCCATTGGGGCCAAGCAAGAGTGACACCTCTCCTTTCTTGAGCGAAAGAGAAATATTACACAGCGCTTCAATATCCTGAAATCGCTTGGAAACCTGGTGAAGTTCAAGCATCAAATGACTCTGATTCCTTCCATACGGCAAACATTATATAATGGGTGCTCTTTTAAGTATCTGGAGGAAACATGGGTGAAGAACGAAAACGAGTACTGGAAGCTGTGCAGGTCCTCCAGGAACGAGAAGAACAAATGCCTGAGGTGGGAATCATTCTCGGATCCGGTCTGTCCCACCTGGGAAATAGTATTGAAGGGGCTCAAAGCGTTGTATATGACGATATTCCCCACTTTCCCCTGAGTACCGTTGAATCCCATCATGGCAGGCTCCTTTTCGGTAACCTCGGATCCAGGAGAGTTGTCGCAATGCAGGGCCGCTTTCATTCTTATGAAGGTTATGACGGGCGCGAGATGACCTTTGGGGTGAGGGTTATGAAAGAGCTCGGCATCAAGGCTTTAATTGTTTCTAATGCCTGCGGTGGTTTGAATCCTCAGTACCGGGCTGGAGATTTGATGCAGATCGAGGATCATATCAATTTACTAGGCATGAATCCTTTGATCGGCCCAAATGAAGAGGAATGGGGACCCAGGTTTCCGGATATGAGTGAGCCTTATTGCAGAAAACTTTCTCAATTGGCTCATCGATGTGCCTTGGATCTCGGGATTAGGCTTCAAAAAGGGGTTTATGTTGCTGTGGCAGGTCCAAACCTGGAGACTCGGGCCGAGTATCGTATGCTCAAGCAGATGGGCTCGGATGTGGTCGGAATGTCCACGATTCCAGAGGTCATTGTCGCGCGTCATATGGGGATTCCGGTCCTTGCGATCTCAGTTGTGACAGATATGTGCCTGCCTGATAATCTTAAAGAGGCTACCTTTTCCGAAATCATAGCAGTAGCCAATGAAGCCGAACCTCGAATGACAAAGATTATTACTGAGTTCCTCAAAAGGGTGGATCTCAGCACTTCTTAAAGAGTCCCAATGATTGTTCCCATAGTCTGGAAAGACTCCGCTCTCTTCCTCTTGGACCAACGATTATTGCCCGGTGAGGAGACCTGGGTTCCCATCAACTCAGTAGATGAGGGTGCCGAGGCGATTCGTTCCATGATGGTTCGCGGGGCTCCTGCCATCGGAGTTACAGCGGCTTATTCCTATGCGCTGGCTTTTAAGAAGGAGAAGTGGGAAGAGGGCCGCTCCAAAAGCGTATGTGAACAGCTTCTTTCCACCAGACCTACAGCGGTGAATCTAAAGTGGGCTCTGGAGCGCATGGCAGAAGAAGCCCGTGTTCACTTTTCTAACTCCGAGTTTTCAGTGGAAGTATGTTTTGGCTTTCTTTCTGAGCGTGCCCGTGCCATCCATGATGAGGATGTATTGATGAACCATGCCATAGGGAGACACGCCCTCGAACTGGTTCCCGACTCAGCAAGGATCCTCACGCATTGTAATGCCGGAAGTCTCGCCACCGGGGGTTACGGGACAGCCACTGGAGTTATTTACAGCGCACACGAAAAAGGGCTTGTGGAGCGAGTTTGGGTAGATGAAACCCGCCCGTTTTTGCAAGGGGCCCGCCTGACCGCATTTGAACTTTATAAAGCGGGGGTTCCCTATACTTTGATCTGTGACAATATGGCCGGTTCTCTGATGGCCAAGTCAGAGATAGACCTCGTTGTGGTGGGATCGGACAGAATTGTGGCCAATGGTGATGTGGCCAATAAAATTGGAACTTACTCGGTTGCTGTACTAGCCCATCATCACGGGATTCCCTTCTATGTGGCGGCCCCTTCTTCAACCATTGACTTTGAGCTTGAATCAGGAGCAAACATTCCCATTGAGGAAAGAAGTAAATCCGAACTTGGAATTTGCCACGGGGTCAGAATCGCTCCTGAGTTAGAATCCATTTACAATCCAGGTTTTGATGTCACCCCAAACCACCTGGTAACAGGAATCATCACCGAAAAAGGCGTATTCAGAGCCCCCTATGAAAAAAGTCTCAAAGCCAACCGCCCACCCGCTTAAGTCCGTCATCCCGCGACTTGATCGCGGGATCCATACTTCCGCCTTCATGGCGGTCTCAAACCTGATTCTCTCTTCCCTCTACTCTCTTCTCTATTCACAAAAAAATGAATCTCGTCTCTGAAATCCACTACCCCCAGGTCAT
>Ga0257124_1000419_pt1 | contig 49347 bp, 40 predicted proteins | sample SI106_150metaG_FD_190154 | JGI IMG/M metagenome (GOLD analysis project Ga0257124, IMG submission 190154) | Marine microbial communities from Saanich Inlet, British Columbia, Canada - SI106_150 | ecosystem: Environmental > Aquatic > Marine > Inlet | place: Canada: British Columbia | collected...
ACGGTTACTCTTGAACAGCAAATCTCCCTGAAGAAGCTCACCATCAGGAGAGAGGCAAAAACCAACCATTGTAACAGGGTGGAAACCTCTCTTATACAAAAATGAGACAATACTATGCCAGGATGGTAATCCGACATAAAGAATTAAACCCACCTTCTACAAAAACATATTTAATTCTGTTAAAAACTTCCCACACCGCATTGATTAGTAATTATTAGCGGTTTTCCTTTGTTTTTCTCAATGTTATTTGACCCTGAGAAGAAATGATACTATCAAGCTGTGGATCTATCAGCCACTGATTTAATTTTAAATTTTTTTTTACCACTCATCCCCACCTTCTTAGTAAAAATGATTTAGACCAAAAAACATATTGGTGTTCATGGATTTAATGGTTGAGCTAAGGTGTGGACTCATCCTTCGCTTCCAGTTCCTTGTGGCTACATCTCCGGTAATCACTGTCCGTCGACAGTAGCAGGTTTTACGGCCCTGGCTTTCTTGCTTAATGCATCAGATATGGTTGGTGCGACTTGCCTGGCCAGTTCTTCATATCCCTGACGTGTGAAATGGCAACCATCTTTTGATTGCCATTCCTTGAGATTTGCAAGTGCAATATTGTACAGATCGTTGACCGTTACCTCTTCCCTGGCCATCAACTCTCTGGCAGCCTTGTTGTTCTTTACCACGAGAAGCCTGGTGTCTTCTCCGTACGAGACGTATGGCGTTGTGCTGGCCCAAATCAACTTCGCGTCAGTCTCCTTGAGAATGGCAACAATCTTGCTCAAGTTCTCAACATACTGCTCAGTTGTGTATCTACATTTCAGATCCTCTGTCTTGTATTTGCTGCGGTCAGTAACCAATATTCCATTATGCAGATAATGTGTGTCCCATATTCCAAAATTGAAATGGATTACATCCCACTTCCTGCCCCCTATCCATTTCTTGACACCTCGTACGCCTGTGCCAGAGTGATTGCAGTTGGTCATGGGTCGGAAGACATCAGCTTTGCCGTCAAGTAACCTGCGAACGGCTACTGTGTATCCAATAGAGATCGAGTCACCAATGATCAGAACATTTGGCAGATCAGGGCTGTCTAGCGGGTTCGCCATGGCCTTCTGCAGATGAGCAGGGGGTTCTTCCTTCAGTGCCTGTTTCTTGTATTCAGCGAAAACGACAAACAGCAGCAATGATCCTGTCAATATGAGTCCCCACATTACCAGATTATTGTGCTTCATTCTGCTCTGCTTTCAATTGGACATGGGTCTCTTGCTGCTGTGCCTGTCAGCCAACTATACATAGGAATCCAGCAGCATATTTTTACATGTTTATCAATTGGCTCGCAACAAAAAACTAATCAATATTTACAGGTAGTTTCATTATTGCATGTATTTTTTACTTCAAATTTAAATTTTTCTCTCCATGGATACTTATCGGTATTAATTTGTCATCAGTCAGCCTGGAGTGCTGTGAGTTTCTAACTCGCATCCACTTAAGTAATGTACGGTAAACCAATTTCACTACAGACTGTTTTTCAACAGAATAAACATGCCATGGTCTTTTGCTAAGATATACTTGACTGTTAAGGGCTGATACTATATATGTTAAAGCATGTTCCGGAAAAATATTCTTGAGTTGTGGTTCTACGATTCCCAATTTGTGAAAATCAGCATCATTTACTAAAATGCAGTTTGTCTCTGTACACGTTACGATTCGGTATTTTTTTTCATGTGCAAGGTTTAGAATTGCAAGCGCTGATGCTCCAAAAAATTCTCCAGTTTCTTGTACGACCTCCATGAATGGTGGAATTGTTGCATTAAATTCTATAACAACTACTCTGGGTGTAAATTTTTTCAAACTCTTAAAAATATAGTAATCATCACCATCAATATCGACAGATAGAAGATCAAACCTTTCAGGAACTGAATGACGTGTCAAAATTGAATCTAAAGAATTTTCACCTTCTATTTTAACAAAAGTGTTAGACGCTGTAACATTATGATGTTCATTTACATAATTATTTAATTCAGAAAACTTGCTTTTTCCACCTTCTATTAAAATCGCTTTCCACCCATTATTGTGCCATAAGTTCCAGGTATTACTTAAATGCTTACCATCCCAGGCACCGAATTCAACGCATAATTCATTCTCTGTCCCAATTCTTTTAAATACTTCTGCAATGATGCCATCTTCACCATTTTGAGAAGTAACCGTCCTTTTGAATTTTGATAAGTCATTTTCCATAAAAATTCCTCTATTAATTGTGCTATCCATAATATTAATTTATGGAAGCGTTTTCCCCAGCCTACTACCTTAATTCCTTAATATCGGCGCTTTATACTGTTCTAATACAAAACTTCTCATCTAAGACGTAAACTATGTTTCCTTGAATTAATAAGACGGATGTTCATCGTACTTTCCAAATCCACAAGAAAGTACATTAAAATCACTTATTTGCGGTTCTCTGGATGCAATTCCATTAAACTGTTCACACTTATAATTAATGACGTATCTGGGAACACGACCGTAAAACGAAGCCCATTGTGTAAACGTACTGGGAGGACCGATAATGTAATCGCATGAAGCGAGAGCAAAAAGATCTTCAACATAATGGCCGGGTCCCATATAAAACGGCAGATTTTTAAATACACTGGAGTCCTGATGGGCATTAGAACATAGTAAAAATGCCACTTTTTTTTCAGGAAAGAACTCTAAAATTTGCTCCATGACGGAACAATACTCCTCGGCAGTGTAATAAAACAACCCATTACAGAATTGCTCATAGTCGCCGTGACGGATATGTACGCCAATAATTATATCATGATTATTTCTCATATTAGATATAAATGCCTCAACTATACATTCGATTTCTTTTATCGGTTTAAAGAAATCCCGTATAAAATCAGCGTGTTTGATAAAGTTCTCCCTGTCTATAAAGTATAATCCATCAAAGAAGGATATCTTAGATAGATGGATTTTTGTTACAATATTAAGAAGTTCAGGGTCATTAAAGGAAAATACACCCTGTCCTCCAATACGGATCGAGGGGAATATTTTATACCTATGAAAAAGTTTCATCATTAATATGGCCAGACGAAATACATACGGAATTGTCTTACGCCAGGCAACTGTGCTTGTTTCAACAGAGGGGAAACGACATAGGGCATCTTTTTCGGTACCCCGAAACCACTTTCTATATTCTTCGCCAAAAGCTATATTTACAACTCGGTGATTATGCTCTTTAGCAAAAGCAATTATATTAGCAAATGTAAAGAGACGGTTGCATAGTTCATTGTATCGTCCGACTATGAATATCACTTGATAATCCTATTTTAACGTGATCTATATTGTTTAAAATGGAAGAAAATATTTTTTGGAATAGTTTATTAAATTGGCAAAGGCTAAAACGTTACTAGTAAATGTTATCTTCAGCTAAAAGCACATCATTTTAGTCTGATTTTATCTAACAAGTCACGTAGCAAACACAACCTGCCGGTAAACCCCCAACCAACTATCCTGGCTGTAATTCCAATAATTTTCATGGTAATGTCCTCTGTGAGAGCAGCGGACGTTGCAACGTCAAAACAGTTCTTTGCACCATCAACCAGCCCGACAGCTCCAGCCTGTCTGGCCACCAGGAACGCCCAGCGTGAGAAATGTTGCATCTCTTTACTGTCTTTCCGGACACCTGCTTCCCGGGCACATTCATATAGTTCAGGGATCAAACGAACATGATCCCTGAGAATTGCTTTTGTCAGTACTCCTCTTGTGAGACGTCCACTTTCATGATCACGGTGACAGGAAACAATTTCGTTGCAAAAAACAAGTCTTGTCCCCATAGCTCCAACACGCGCATCATACAGATAGTCTTCACCCATCCGCATGTTGGTCCAAGAGCCCACGGCTTTACACACTGACCTCCTGTATAAAGGTGTGTGTGTATTCCACCATCTATCCACGAGCAGTCCCGGAAATAAGAAAGCCCTTTTTTCTCCACTTGACTTATACGGGCAGTGAAGCTCTATACCGTTTTCATCGATAAGGCGTGTAATTCCATAAGCAACTCCACATTCCGGCTTTTCACAAAGCGCTTTTACCTGTATCTCAAACTTGTGAGGCATCAATAAGTCATCACTGTCCAGATACTGGATGAATTCTCCCTTTGAAGTTCGTAAACCTGCTTCCCTGGCGCCGCCCGGTCCAAGGTTCTCGATGCGGATTGACCTGATCACTTCCGGGGCCTTCCTAACAAGCTTCTTAATCTGTTGAGGTGTATCGTCCGTCGACCCATCATCTACAATAATTATTTCAATCGGACGATAGGTTTGTAACAGGGCGCTCTCGACTGCCTCCTGGAGAAATAGAGATCTATTGTATATTGGAACAATACAACTGACAAGGCCATCAATTGATGAAATTAAAGCGGTCATACTACTTTCCGGATTACTAATGTATAACCAGTAGGTAAATAGCTTCTCAAGCCGATCTTATGAAACATCTTTCCAAGGATAAACACTAAAAAATCCAAAAATTTGTTATTAAATCCTATATCAGAAAAAACATCATTGTCGGAATATCTTTCAACAAGTTCTATTTGTCGATATTCCGATTTTACTATTGGCTCATCCTTTATGGAAGGAACTCTGCATTGCTTACAAAAAATATTTGCTAATAAACCTGGAGGATACGGTTTAACATGATCTAAATCTCCGTAAAAACCACCATCTGATAGAAGAGGACTGCTTATTATTATAATCGCATCTTTCTTTGTCACACGGTCAATTTCCAGTATCAACTGGCAAAGTTGATGAGGATTAAGATGTTCAATAACGTGGCTACAGTGGAGAAAAGCAACTGATTTTTCGGTAAACGGAAGAGGATCCGGTATTCGATAGTTAATAACATTCTTAAATTCCAGCTTAAGTTCGTCAATTGTACTGACATCACAATCCAGGAGATACAGGTTGCTATAGTTGGCTTTACAAACGTATTGTCTGGCAAATTCCGCAAAACTGCAACCAATATCCACTATAATTGCATTTTTATCTTTGGGAAGATAATATGATGCAAGTTTAAAAAAAGCTTGACGTTTTGTTGTAGTATAATTACTACGATTGCGGTATCGTTCTAACCACTCTTTTTTAATATTCATAGCAAAAATTTACCATATCATTAACTATTATTTGAATGTCATATTATTGTGTAAGTTGATATTCAATCATATGCAAAATAGTTTCAACTGCATGAGGATCGACTACAATATCATCAAAAGTTTGCCTGGGGTTTCTTCCAGCAAGCTGGGCTTTTTCTAACCAGTAATGATGTCCCATTGCGCATGCCAGTGCATAAAAACTTGCGTTTCCATAACAAGAAACTTCAAACACATGAGTACCTTTCGGGCAGAAAATAATATTTCCAAATCCAGCCCCATGTACACCAGAAAACGCCCTTGTTTCGCTCATGAGCTTAATCTGGTCATCGAAGGACAGGTCTTCCATGCATACTTTTTCCCATCCCATCCTTTTAAAAATTGGCCAGACTTCATCCTGGTTGATTAATCGCCTGAACTGTGCCTTTTCGCGGTTGACAAATACTTTCCGCCACGGTGATCGGTTCGTATTGTTGCTAACAAATCCCCGAAACTTTCTTAATCTGTCGCCTCGAAATGGGTCTTGGTGGACAAGTGTTAACTTGTCTACATGCCAGACCACTTCATCATAAGGCATGATATTCTTCATTGGTATTCTCAGCCTCTCAATAGTGCGAATATTATAGGCAGAGAGGGCCGATTCACCCGGAAACAGAATTTCATCAGAGCAACCTGTTTCCATGGCAAGCATTAGGCGTGATACGTAAGTTAGCAGCCATAGAAAATAATTCCTGTACCACATACCAAAAATCCAAGTCCCCTTTTCAAAATTACGGCATTTATTGGTAAGTCGAAGTTGCCGTGCATGTTCAGGACGGTATCCGATCCCGGGATATGCGATACTGCGTTTATCGGATGATACGACAGCGTAGAAATCGTTATTCCACTCATCCCGGTACCGGAGTACGAAGCAATCGTATACGGTGGCTGTCCAGGATGGTCCGATCTCCAGTGATGGAACATCACTGAATGCTAGAGGGAAGTTTCCGTAGCGTTGAGAATTAAGTTTGTCCGCATTGTCAATATTACAGGGTAAAGCATTCTTTATAACCGTTTCCGGTTCGACAATCTTGAAAGTTGACTTTGTTTCATCTTTAGAACACACCCTCTTTGTGTAGTCTTCAGGGTGATCCACGGGAAGATAACGATAACCAAATAGCCAGGGTGGTAAATCAAATTTCTGAACAAGTCGATTACAGTAATGCTGAATAGTTTGCATAAGTTTTGATGGTTCTACCGAATCAGAGACAATCCTGATTCTACTGATACCATTATTCTACGAAAACGCCTTTATCTCCTCTTCCTAAATAAAAGTCATTACATCCCACTGAAAACCTGAGTTGAAAATCAAATGATTTCAAGTAGTCCTCTATCCGATTATGCTCATGACGATTGTTATTTTCTACAACAATCACACGTGGATGGTATTTATTAATATCGAAACCTTTCAGAACATCAAGTTCCCCACCTTCCACATCTATTGTTATGAAATCGATTGGCCCTGAATCACAAGTTTTCAAGATATCATTCAATGAACGATATGGGACTTCAACCTTGTTAATGGCTGTTCCTGTCCGGTTGACACGCCAGCTTTGCCTCTCATCTGCCTGTAAATACGACAGCATACCACCCCATCTTTCGCTACTGGTTACTTGATGGAATGTAATTGTCCCTTTTGCGTCCGGCCCTCCTACAGCAGCATGAATCACTTTACTCCCAGGACGGTTTGCAAGACACTTTTTATATTGTACCTGACCTGCTTCTATAAGAATCCCCTTCCATCCCAGTTTTTCAAATGCATAGGTATTGCTGTCTTGATCACCGTCAAATGCACCTACTTCAATAAAAAAACCGGACTCTTTTCTTTCAAAAAAATTCCATAGTATTATATCCTCACCATGCTGCGCTCGAAAAGGAACTGCGCTATCTCTTTTAAGAAAAAGACCTGCAAGTTCACCATAAAGCTTACGGTAACGATCAAAGCTATTATTTTGAATATCAACAAGTGATTTTTTCAGTAACTCATGGTCTCTCCATAGCCCACGAAGAGCCTTTCTAAAGAAAAAGGCGAGTGTGATGAAAAGCACTAATGAAATGGCTACTAAACCGGCAAAATATAATATCATTTAATGTATGTATTATGTATTATGTTTACTATTACTTTTTTACCCACATATTCTGTCGCATGGACATTTCCCATGGCTACGTCTATACTGCACAGACAACGACCTGCCAGTCTTAACCTATTGCATGAACAATATCTATTTAACTCTAATCCAAAAACTAGCTGGTTCTGCCTGCGGATAAATCTTTCGCATCATGTCGTATCCAGGAGAAAAAACGGTTGACATTTCTTCTGGATATTTATGAAAAAGATAAGTCCCTGCCCATACAATTTCAAGCTTATCATTATTTGTCAAAAGCGTTTGTAAGACATACTGTTCATTCCAATACCAATGAGAGTGATAATAACCTATTGAGTATGGTTTTGGAAGTGATATGTCATGTTAATACCAACGAGTTCCGACTCACATGCAAACTTCATATCTTCATCATCTGGTATTGGAAGAAAAAAGTGTTTAGGAAGAAAGTAAAAATCGTACTTCCTAAAGATCTTATAAAAAGGTTCAACATCTACCCAACGCCATCTCCTTATGCAGGATGCTAAAATCCGTGCAGAACATTTTAATATCAAGACAATAAATTTCTTTATTTGTATTCCCAAAGGTTTACTCTAATATGGAGAAACAATTCTTTTATATAATTTATAGAATAGGCTGGAAGTTAAATAGACAGAATATGAATATTGCCAGAATTATACATTGTATTATTCTAAATTTTGTTCGGCAACAAAGACTACTCAGTGGATTACCACTTTCTTACTATTTGATTTAATTTCTCAATGCTTTTCACAAATCCAGGCCTGAAACGAACAGGTTTTTTGAACTCAATTTTTTCTATTATATTTTGTCCAAGGCGTTCATATATTCCCTGAAGACTATGCCACTTATTTCTTATTGATTTTTCCTTGTTTTCTCTGACATACGGCAACATTTTGTTATACAAATCCATGTCCAACGAATCTATGATTTCTAACAACTCGTCAAGCGAGTTAAAAATGATTATCCCTCTTTTATCAAAAAACTGTCCTATACCTGGACATCCCCAGTAGATGGGAACTGTATCAGACAGGAAACAGTCATTAATCTTCTCTGAAAAATAAAAATCCTGCTGGCGATTTTCCATAGCGATTGAAAAAGCGTAGTCTGCCAGACCGGTTATTTTACCCTTTATCTCTCTAACTCCTTTTCCAAAACAGTCCGCCTTTGGATTTCTTAATAACTTTTCAACGACTTCATTCCTGAAGCCATGCCCGCCTTTGTAGCCAGGATGTACTCCACCTATAAAAGATAAAAGTTTTTGTTTTGTAAAACTCGCTTTTAATTCAGGACCCTCAATCCAATTTGTCCCGTATAATAGTTCAATAAAAGGTTCACCCTGTTCCAACAGCAACTTATCATGAGTAAAAATGTATTTATATCTCCCTACAAGATTCTCGCCATTATGATAGTGGTGGCTTGCCAAAGGTTCCATCAGGACAGATACCCTTCTTTCAAAAGGGTATCTGAGGTAGAGATTATTAAGTGAGTGGTAATCAAAGTACATTCCCAGAATGAATTCCCGGTTGGTCTTTTCCCTATCATTATAGATAAAGTTAACGGTAATTCCATTCACCTCAACAGAAATTTTGTCCAAATGAAATCTTCCGTAACAATCTATATTTATTTCCCTCATCATTGTTCTTCCCTATAAGAGATTATGGAAAGCAATTCTAGAAATGCGGTAATAAATAACACCATCAAGCCTGAAAGTAACCGTTTTTAATTTTACCATGGAAATTAAATGTACAGAGAATTCTAATACGTAAGAATATAAAGACCATGTGAAATTCAGGAATTTGATACCAATTTTCACATAGCAGACGGATAAACCTTTCCTTGCTCTTTCTGGTTAAGCTCCTTTATTCGAAGTGCAGTTGGAATCGAAAGGCGCTCTCTTAAATATTGCTCATTTCTATCTCTTGTCTTATTGTAAGCAAAAGAGTGCCATAGATGAACAAAAGGCATAAACCCGCCGGGATAAAACCTTAGTGTATGCACGCGAGAAAGCATTTCATCATCTTCACCCCCCCACCCATAGAATGCTTCATCGTGACCTCCGATTTCCCAGTAAGATCTCTTTTGAATAGCCAATGAGATGCCTCTACAGTTTTGAACAACCTCCGGAATATACCTAACGTCTTCAATTCTTCCGCCTTTATACAAAGCTTCCGTTTCAGATGGATTCAGATAAAAAACGAGTCTTGGCAATCGAGCTGCTTGAAAACCGGAATTCAATAAATCCCTGACAGTTTTCACATATTTTATTGGAGCCGGCATATCTGCATCATGGAAGATCAAGTGCTCTGCTTTCGCCTTGCTCGCACCAATATTCATTGCCCAGGACTTATTAAATGGCATATCCGGCGATGTAGAAGGTGCATGGTAGTATTGTATCCAGCTTGGGCAATGTTTATGAATCAGCTGCTCCCAACTCTGTTCTACAACGATCACTTCCATCGAACACCCTGATTGAGCGTATAGTGCTTTCAAACATAATTGAAATTGCTGCAATCGGTCCTCTCCGGCAACAGCAAGTATTATACTCACATCAGGAGAATCATTTCTAAGATTCCCATGAGGTTTATCAACAAATCCGATAGGCCATTCTCTTAAAATACGTCTCAACAAACGCGCACCTACTTCAGGAAAAATTCTACATACAGTCAACGGTGAAGTATCTTCCCAATCACATATTCTTCCTTTGCACCCTTTATTTCTCATGAGTTTTTCTTGCCGGTTGCATAAATCAAGCCACTCAAAACCAATAATCTGTCCTAGAGCGGGTGCAGAAATAGCAATTTCTGTTCTCCAACGTTCGTGTAACCAACAGCCAACCTTGAGTTTTAATTCTCTTAAGTCATTCATTCTAATATCAATACTATGACGATTTTCTTATATTAAATTTCACTCTTGCCTGGAAAAGCAACTGATAGAAAATATAGCTATGTATCAATGCTACAACCGGGGGAAAAATTGCATTTCATTTTAGGATAAAAGGTGATAGAGCTAACTCAAGAAAACTAACATGTGAATTCAAGCTAATAAACATTTCTTTGTCGCTCATTCAAATCTTTCCCGGAAAGCTTAGTTCAGGACTTACAACTTCTACGAAAATCCTTTGCAACGACTCCATTTTCGAGAAGATATACGGAAATAACCGATGCCAACTCTTTTGTAAACCTTTCAGCTCCAGCTACACTCATATGATGATAGTCAGAGTAGTCTCTATCATTTCGATAGCTGTCAGGGTTACTATTTGTTGTATCAATTAATAAAATTGATTCCTGATTAGCAAATTTTTTCAATTCAGAAATGTACAAATCATAGAGCCTTTTGCCCCCCTCAGCATTCAGAAATTTATCACCATGTTCCGGAACATTCACCAATACATAATCAATTCCTTGTTTTTTACAAATGTCAATAGTACGTTTTAAATGCGAGAATCCTTTATGATAGTTCTTAACATAGATAATGTCAGAATAGGGTGATTCTACAGCATCTACCAGAGATTTACGTTTGGCGTCAGACAAATTTGAACCGTCTTGCATATTGTATCCACGTGTATCTATTTTAATAATACTCTGATTAAACGAATAAAAACGTTGTAATGCGGCAGTCAACATACCTTTGTAATACAACAGCTGGATATTTTCGATAGCAAAAACTTTCAGTTTTCCAAATAATGATTGATTAAACCACGCACGTTCTATGCATCCTTTTCGAAATCGCTTATAATCTTCAGCTTCTGATGAACTCTTCAATTCAGGATAACGAATACCTTGTAAAACTATTCTTGGTGATGCATGTTTTAAAAAAAAATTCTCAAAGTAAAGCCGCACTCGATCAGGGGACAGATCGGAGAGACCACCATTGAAGCTGACTACAGGTATCCCTGTTTTTTCATATATTTTCTTATCAAAAAATAGTGGTTTAAAATTAGTTCTGACAATTGAACTGCCAATGAATAACAGATCAATTTTGCCTTTTTCTGCTATCGTATTATTCAATGCACGTAAACGCTTTTCGACGTTATCACTATAATAGGGTCTTGGCTCCGGCAAATGGTTTCGCACGTCATCCAGATGTAACAGTATTTCCGCAAACGACAGCAAAGCTAACGTTACGACAACCACTTTAGAAAACAAATTAAATCTAAATTGTTTAGTGTTAGTTTTGTACAACATGAATAGACTGAAGGATTAATTAAAACTGGAAATAGACAAATGGTTCTCGTACATTTCCACAAAGAAAGAGAAGAGTAATGGCAACCGCAGCAAAGGTCCCCTGATAAAGTTTTGGCAATTTTAGGAAAATATATTCGTCCCGGGTCACAGCTTGTGGTATATCGATGAACAGCAATATAATTAAGATAAAAAATAAAGGAATCAAAAATATTTCACCACTAATAGTAAATTCACTCAATCCTCTCAAATATGCCGTTGTAGTTGCAAAATCACTCGCTCTGAAAAACAACCAGGTAAAGCTTATCAGTAGAAACGTGCCGATTATTTTAAATATCAATGTTATGAATTGATTTAATGACCGGCCATTAGTAGCTTTTAGAATAAATCCTGACAATTTGCTTTTATCCTCCTCATTTCTAATGTCTGATGACAACGTCTCATGAGATCGGAATTTATTTGTTATCTCCTGAAATATTCTATATACCGATAGATACAATCCGTGTAGAAGTCCCCAAAAGACAAAATTCCAACTTGCACCATGCCAAAGCCCACCCAGCAGCATAGTAATGAATAAGTTTGTGTGCGTTCGGATCTGACCTTTACGATTACCACCCAAAGGTATATATAGATAATCACGTAACCAGGATGATAGTGAAATATGCCAGCGCTGCCAGAACTCAGCAACATTTTGTGAAAAATATGGATGCTTAAAGTTTCTCATGATATCAAAACCCAGCAACATCGCAGATCCTCTAGCAATTTTGCTGTATCCAGAAAAATCACCATAGATCTGGACTGAATATAAAATAAGTCCAATACCTAACTGTAATGAAGTATACTGTTCCGGAGACGCAAAACACATATCAACCAGAATACCTGCCGAATCTGCAATAACTACTTTGTGAACCAAACCTATTAAGATCAGATAAAGGCCTCTTTCCCAGTGTGTCTGAGTAACTATACGACAGTTTTGAATCTGAGGTATTAAATTTGCCGCACGTTCAATTGGGCCAGCGACTAATTGAGGAAAAAAAGATACAAATAGTGCAAAATCTACAACATTTTTAATGGGTTTAATTTTTCCACGGTATATATCTATTGTGTAAGAAAGCGTCTGAAACGTATAAAATGATATTCCAACCGGAAGAATAATTTTTAAAACATTTGTGGAGGTAGGTAAACCTATCGATGCTAAGAATAATTGTGTATTTTCTATGAAAAAATTAAAATATTTAAAAAAACATAAGATACCCAAATTCGTGGTGAGGCTCAGGACTAAACATAGTTTCATAGTCCTTAAATTTCCAACTCTTTTTGATCGATCTATCCATATTCCGCATGTAAAATCTACCAGTGTTGATATAATAATCAGGGATAAAAAACGTATATCCCAGAAGGAGTAAAATGTGTAACTGGCAAAGAGTAAGAACAGGTTCTGATACCGATGCGGTAGCAGATAGTAACTCGCCAGAACAACAAGTAGAAATATACCAAATTCAATGGAGTTAAAAAATATTTGCGTAGCCTTTATATTTTATTTCTTCAACCCAGTTTGTCCTTAAGCAAACGGGTTGCATATTATTTTCTTTCTCCTATCTTTCTCGCAGGACAGCCGGCCCAAATCTCATAATCCGGCACTGCCCTGGTAACCACTGAATTCGCGCCGATAACGCACCCTTCACCAATTTCAACACCAGGCATAACAGACACTCCTGAACCGAGCCAGACATCATCTTTCAGAGTCACTCCAAGCCGGCTGCTATCAGGTCCCTGTTCCCGTATCAATTTGTTACGATTAAAGGAATGATTCGAACCCGCCAGGGTACAGAATTGTGATATCAGACAATCTCTACCGATTCGAATATGGCCGTCTGCACATGAACGTAGATTATTGTATTGGCCTATCCAGGTATTATCACCGATTAAGATTTTACCAAAACCATTCTCAACATCACCAAATGCCAATACTGTACCTTGACATACCTGAGAATTTTCTCCTATTTTAAAGAGCACGGATTCATATCCCACCCATTCAATACTGTCTGATAATTTTGCTTTGGGAAATCTGGCTTGTATATCTGCCAGAATCAGACGTTGAAGTCGTATCTCACCTAACACTTTTATTGTTTCCGGATATCTGAGCAACGCCAATCCTTTTAGTATGTTCCTGATTTTATTTATCATAACTTACTGGTTAGTCCGATCAATGATTGCATACGTTCTGAGTTTGATTAAGAATGAAAGTCAAGGGCTATCTGCTGTTTTAGCAATTCCCCAAAAAGAGTCATCCTGACATTCAGTACCGCTATAGGAATGCGGCCATTCACCACCGGCATCATTGGCAACGACTTTTTTACCAATTTTTCCCCTGATAATTTCGGCAATTTTTATACCGAGCAGATTATCCAACCTGCCACGAGCCTTTATTTCAGGTAAGAATGCCCTATGTGTGCGATCAGGCAAATCCAGAATCTCTTTAAAAGCAGTATCCCAGGCATTTATTGATACGTGGATATCGTAACGTTCCTTGATTATTTGATAACCGTTTTTAGCAAGTCTGGTAGCCAGGCCCGGTTCCCGCACTAATCTGCTTAATTGTATCGCTGCTTCCTTATGATCACCAACAGGAAAAAGCAAGGCATTTTCCCCATGCTTTAACGCCCCTTCAAGTCCTGATCCAACAAAGCGGCTTGATACGACTACAACACCTGCTGCCATGGCTTCCCAGTTAACAATGGGCCCTGTTTCCCAGAAAGACGGCATTAGCAGAGTATGTGCTCGTAAATGAAGTTTTTCATGCATACATTCTGAACTTAAACGTCCAAGAAAAGTAACCGTTTTCTTATTCACCCACGGTCCAAGAGATTTCCTCAGTGCCTGGTCTTCAGGACCGTTACCGGCTATTAAAAGTTCAAAAGGAACTCCCATTTTTTCAAGTTCTTTAATAATTTCAGGTAAATCATGAACCCGTTTTTGCCACTGCTCTAAACGACCTGAATAGGCAATTGTAAGAGTGTTAATATGATCATCAGGAAAAGAAGCATCGACTGTTTTTGCTCCACAGGGCCCATAATGGATTCTATTTTCCGGAAAATTTCCAATAATTTCTGACAGTTTACACGCAAGCCTGTTGGTACAGACAACACCGTCTAGTATAGAACCAAACAATTTTATATCGTCATACAAGTATGCCTCTATTCCATGAACTGCCATGACAATTTTAGGTGCATATTTTCTACTTCCCCGTAAACGGTTTACGGCAGGATAAGCATCAGGAATATTTACCGATGCAACAAGATCTGGTTTTAACTCCATGACAGTTTGTTGAATAGCCTTAATCCTGCCTTCAGGAGTGCCGGTAAGACAAGAAATTACAATCCAGTTGATATGGGGATGCACCAATAAGTAAGTCTCGGGGTTATGAAATCCCGACCCTTCCACAAGACCTATTGTTACCTTCCATCCTTTATCGTGAAGTCCCGGTTCCAGGTAATCTAACCAGCTCGCCAAACCACTGAGGATATAGGCAGACGGTGCAATAAAAAGAATATGACCTCTCATTATGTCTCGTACAGGGTTGCCATAATCGCAGTGATTTGATTTAGCAACGATGGGGATTTACATTTGAAATGAGGCCATTCCTCTCCTGGAGATGCATGAGGGACTCTCCGTCTCAATAAACTACGCATACTTTCCAGAAAACCTTCTCCCACCATCCACCTGCGTTTTTCACTTCTCACTTCTGTTTGCTTTTGTATAGTAAGAACAGGCAGGCTGCAGCACAAACTTAAAGTCTGTGCCCAGGCTTCACCAAACTTCTTTAGTGAATAATTCTGTTCAATATGCTCCCGTGCGTTTACACTCATCTTTTGATGATAATCAGGTGATTCGAACAATTCGCTGACTACTTCGGCTGCGGCCTTGACGTTTCCCACAGGAAAGACCATACCGGTTTGCCGTCCTATAACCAACTCATCTATTTTTCTTCCACGAAAATCGGAAACGACTGGCACAGCACCGAAAGACATGGCCTCAGCAATAGAATACCCCCAGGCCTCAGAAGGTGAAAAATGAATTAATACATCCAGACTGGGATAGAAAGTAGTATTTAGTTCAGGTGTAGTTAATTGACCAAAATATTTAACTCTTCCTGGGAATCTGCTGGCAAGTGTTGTAATTTCATCGGCCCTCTCTCCCTGCCCAGCCACCCAAAATTCCGCGTCAGGACAAATTTTATTTAATTCCTGAAAAAAAGGTAGTAAATCCACCGCTCGTTTATCAACATCAAGACGCCCGGCATAACCGACACAAAATCTGTTTAATATTCTTTTTTTTTTAACGTTCTGTAATGGTACAGCATTAGGCGCATGGCACAGCCTTTTCTTTTCAAAGTGTTCCTTTACATTGCTCATTGCCAGAAAACTGAAGCGACTTACACAGATAGCCATATCTATTAAATCAAGATGTTGAAGCAGACAAGCAGCCTGTTCAGGTCTGTTTCCGTGATTAACCACCATTAACTTGAAAGACTGCCCATTACAACGTAAGCGTCGAACTGCTTCAAAAGCATCATCCAGGCATGTCAACATGACTATATCAGGATCTACTGTTCTTATTGTTTTTTCTATTGCTCGTACTCTACCTTCTACCGTACCGGTACGCCCATCCATTCGAACAATAGACAACCGAGGACGCAACTGCTCCACCTGCTGTGGATCATTGAATTTTCTTCCCCAGGCAAGCCCTACGACCAAATCCCATCCATAAAGAGGAAGTGTCTCATTTAGATTTTCAATCCAGGTGCCAATACCACATGCAGCCGAGGCTGAAGAATAGAGAACAAGAAGCTTTCTTTTTACCTTGGAAGAAATCATTGGTTGATTACGGCCCAACTAACTGTTTTCCCCGAATGAGGAGATAATGCTTTCATCCACACTAACAAAGTCTGCAAACTGTTAATGAAAAAATTACAATTTAAAACTAGTTTAATACCGTTTTCTACTATATTAATCCTGAAAGCCCGTATGCCTTGTGCGATAAGAGTATTCTGTCTCTTGTACTAATTTCTTTTTTCCTGGAATATACCTGAAAAACAGGATTGGACGGTCACCTACTTCATCTGTAGTATAATGTGTTCCTATACCTGCAAATTTTTTCCCATTTTCCTCATCAATCCAGAAACGACTATGTGCTCTTAAATCCTTACGATTATACGCCTTAGACACAAAAGTCAATAAACACGATTCGTTGCCATATGTATAAGCTGAGAAACCTATCTTTGGTGGAAAATCATCAATGATAATGATAGTCCTCTCTGGTGGAAAAGGTATCAAATGTTGGAGTGATGTTATAACGTTTTTCTGTATTCGCCAGGATTCAACCCATTCCTGCGATCGCGTAGCAGTACATACTGCGAAAACAGTTATTATACTACATATCAGTATCGTGAATAACGCTCGTGACAAATTCCCCGTCAACTTTGGAAGAATACCGTAACATCCGCAAGATAAAATAAAAACAAATCCTATAGAAGTAAAGTATTGATGGCGATGCTCAACGTACGGACTGGCTGCTAAAGCCAATATTCCGATAGGTGCTATGAACATAACACCACCCATTAAGATACACCGCCAAAAGTGTTCAGGGACATACATTGATATACGATCGCGCCAGACATTTTTTACGAATATTATCCAGACAACTATAATTGCAAAGAACAACGTAAATATTTTCCAGATGTCAATGTGCCACCATTCCTTTAAAACAGGCAAATGGTAACTCCTCAACCCCGCCAGTGTCAGATAAATGTGAATTTTTAAAGTCTTTCCCAACAACATTATCGAAGAAGTCACAATGTGGACAAGTCCTGTATCCGGTTGCGACTGAGGTTGTGTGCCAGTTGAAAATATAACCAGGAAGCCGCCTAATAAAACTGCACTAAGGATATAATGCCAGGAACATAACAATGACTGTCTAAAATTCTTTCGTTCATCAGCCGCCCAGGCTAACAAAGGCCAAACTACTAACCAGCTAAGGCTTTGTTCATGAAATAGAATTGCCAAAACGTAGCAAAACAGTGAAAGGACAAAACAACGTACTTTATGGTCGCAGTCACGAACATAACCCAGAAATAACCAGGCTGAAAGTAATATAAGAGAACTTGAGACAATGTTCATGTCACAAATAGGCCAGAATATTGTCTGAAGATGCCAGGGTATAACAGCAAACGTAGCACTTGCAAACAATCCAATGAACCAGTGCCTGAAAAAACTGCGAATGAAAAGAAATACGCAAAAAGCAGAAAAGAAATGAAGAGTCGCCATCCATAATTGATGGGATAAACTATTAGCACCGAGCAGTTCATACTGTAAAGCGGCTAACAAGTGGCCCAAAGGACGCATCCCTCCTGTCATGCGCAAACTGTCATTAAAAGAATAACTAATATCATGATGCGCAGCCCTTGAAAGATAATAAAAGTCATCAGAATAAAACCCACGGTTATTCACGGTAAGAAGTATTGGGACCATAATACATACAGCTAGTACCGGTAGAACAATTTTGTTTAAATGGGAAAAAGACATATTATTATTTTCTAAACTCTTCGTATAATTGTCAATCTGCATAATGAGTCAAATAGAAATAAGTGAAAAATATTAAAACCATCTTTCTTTATTTTTTAAAAATATCTCTTTTAAAGTATCATTGACACTATATTTAAAATTCCAGCCAGGATAATGACCTTTAAATTTTTTTACATCACTGATATACCAGATATGATCTCCAACTCTATTTGTATCTGAATAATTCCAATTGAGCATTTTATCTGTAATCTCCTCACAAAGCCTGATAGCTTCCAACATGGAACAATTACTGTATCGGCTGCCACCTATGTTATATACTTCACCTACACGTGGATTCTGATAAAAGTGATAAAAGGCGTTCACCAGATCATAGCTGTGAATGTTATCTCTCACCTGTTTACCCTTATATCCAAAAACAGTATAGGACTCACCAGTAACAGCACATTTCATTAAGTAGGCTAGAAAACCATGAAGTACAGCTCCTGAATGGTTAGGGCCTGTAAGGCACCCGCCTCTGAAACTGGCGGTCTTCATGCCAAAATATTTTCCGTATTCCTGAACTAAGATATCTGCCGCAACTTTTGAGGCACCAAAAAGTGAATGTTTGGAATGGTCTATACTCATGGCTTCATCAATACCGTTATAATATTTATGCCCTTTATCAACCTCCCAGCGGGTTTCAAGTTCAATCAATGGTAGTAAGTTAGGAGTATCCCCATACACCTTGTTGGTGGAACAAAAGATAAATACTGCCTCAGGACAATAAGTACGTGTGTACTCAAGTAGATTAAGCGTACCGTTTGCATTGACCGCGAAGTCAGTAAAAGGATCATCTGCAGCCTGATCATGAGAAGGCTGCGCAGCGCAGTGGACAACCAAAGAAATGTCTTGATTGTATTCTTTATAAATATTTTCAACAGCCTTCTGATCCCTAATGTCAATATCATAATGCTTATATTTTTGATATTTTCCTTCCAGCCTCTTTTGGTTCCACCTGGTCGAGGCTTCTTTCCCAAAGAAAACACGCCGCATATCATTATCAATCCCAACAACATTAAAATTCTTTTCGCAGAAAAAACTTACTGTTTCAGAACCTACAAGTCCAGCAGACCCGGTTATTAAAATTATCTCCATTTGACACTCCTAGATTTACATAATTGCTTTTTGCACTATACTCTCATTATCATGTATCCAGACATATATATCAGAAAGAATATCATGAGGTAGTTTCTGTATAGTCCATCCTAAGTCGTGCTGTATTTTACTACTATCTGAAATATAAAGCCTAATATCTGTTTCCTATCTTTTTCAACTCTACCAATATTAATTTTGTTGCGAGTAAAATCCTTACATAATCCGGTAGTCTCTATAGCATATCAAACTCAGCCTCTAAAGAGGTAATCGACTGCCCTTATAAGAATCATCTTCAAATGTCTAAGACTCTTGATTTCTGAAAGTAATTTCAGCAATATACGTGGTCGAAGGTAGAACTCCAGGAAGGCCCTGCGCTGCAATCGCTTCAACTGTTTCTTTGTAATTCCCTTTGGAGCATAAGGGACTTTTGAATAAAACAAAGTCCCCCAATCCGGCCGCCTGATTTCTCCTCTTTCAATTAACTTACGGGTAACCTCAGTACCGGGGAGAGGTAGAAAATTGCTGAAATGCGCACGTTTCAATCTTAATCTCTTTGCAAAATTTATGGTAGCGTTTATATCATCAACTGTCTCGTCCGGGTAGCCTATAATAAAGAAACCACTGGGCTCTAACCCCGCCGAATTTATCAAATTGACCTTTTCCTCAATAAGTTCCAGTGTCAGGCCCTTTTTCATTGAATCAAGTATACGTTGGGATCCGGATTCAATACCAACGGTAAAAGCATACGCTCCCGTATCTTTCATTATTTTGAGCATTTCCATATCAAGTTGATTCAGGCGCAGGCCATTCGGAAATGTATAGTTTATATCAAGCTTTCTATCTTTTATTCCCTGGCAAAATCCAAAGACTCTTTCCTTGTAGAAATTAAACATATCATCAATTATGTGAAATTCCCCAACACCGTAATCATTACGGAGCATAACCATTTCATCCAGGACGTGGTCTATACTCCGAAACCGTAACTTATGTCCCATGTTTACACCACTACCGCAGAACGTGCATAAATAAGGACATCCACGGGTAGTAGAGATTGGAGCAATAGGAAATCTTTTATAAAATCCTCCCTGTGGATTATCAGGATAGGAAGCGGGGGGCATCAAGTCCCAGGGTTGAAACCCCAAACTATCCAAATCTTCAACCCCAGTTCTGGCGTTTTCACGAATGGAGGAGTTCTCTCTCCAAATTAAGCCTGGAATATTCTCTAATGGTATTTGTTCATCTCTCAATAATCTCCCAGCCAACATGGGTAGCCCAATCTCTCCTTCTCCCACAAACCCATAGTCTGCTTGTTTGATTTCTTCCAAAGCCAATGCGGAAGTAGCAGAAACGTGAGCTCCTCCAATCAACACCTTTGTCTCATGATTCAGTTGTTTTACTATCTCTATACTTTTAACCACAGAATCGAAATCATATGAAAAGATTTGAAACCCAACAATCCGGGGCTTTATCCTCTCCAAAAAACCCCTAAAACCATTAAATGATAATCCCTCTTTTACACAATCCAGGATGACAACTTCATCAAATCCTCCTCGTCGCAAAGCTGCTGCTAAATATCCTAACCCGATTGGAGGCATAACGTAGTGTGTATGGCTGATCGGCACAACTAATAAAATCATGTCTTTATCATCTTTAAATTTCAAAAAGTACTATTTTTCTCCATAACAAATAAGAAAAGAACCATATTTTTTTGACAAAGGTAAAATCCCCATAAACTGTTCTATAATATTGTAAATGGGCAAAAGTATTTTTCCCACTTGAGATTCTAACGTCTTAAAAGCGACGCCGCTTATACAATGAGTATCAACGTGAGTGTATCCCACTCTCTTCATTACCTCGTATATATCTTGAGCATAAAGAAGTCTTTCATTGTCTGTCTTGCCTATTTTAGAGAAAAATGGTGAAGAAGGGTCTCGATAAAGCCACATAAATGGATTTATCTTATTCGGGTCATATGAGAGCATACACCCCCCCCTTCTTCAAAACCCTATATCCTTCATCCAAACATTTTTCTTCATTTGGAAAGTGATGTAAAACACCAGAAAACACAACTAAATCAAAGAAATTATCTTCAAACTGAAGATTTTCAATATCGCCAACCGAGAAGTTAATTTTTTCCTCATTTCGGTTTGCCAACTGAATTGCTTTCTCAGAAATATCTAATCCAAACAATTCAGCCTCAGAATTTCCAAATAATCTCCTGGCAAATGCCCCTGTTCCACATCCTAAATCAATAGCTCTGCAACCCTTTAATAATCTATTACCAATTAATTTTTGAAAGTCACGAATTATCGTGTTATACCCATATTGTGTAAAAACATCGTATTCCTTTAATTCTGTCCACTCATCAAAAAATTTTCTTTCTTTATGTTTATTTTGCATTTTTATTTATCCCGTTTTACTTTGACACGGTTGCTTTGTGATTCCCCTCCATACCAAACGTAATAAAATTCTCCAATAATTGGGGCCAGTTTTAAAAATTCGAAATGTAGAAAACCCCATATCAATAGAACGGTTTACCCATGAGATCGGTACTTCTACTACCCGGTAACCAAGTAAAATAGGCTTTAAACCGGTCTCAACGTTAGCTGCAAAATCATCAGACTCTATTACCAGCTTTTTAGCTACATCACGACGAAAAATCTTTAAATTATTAGATATATCACGAAAATGTCTACCAAGTAATATATTTGCTATTATATGAAAAGCTCTATTTGCTAAAATCTTAGTAAAAGCATAATTAACCAAAACAGATTCACGAGAAAATCGTGACCCGATAGCGACATCAGCCCCATCAGCTATAGCATCAAATAAGTCTCTCATTTCTGGAATAATATGCTGGAAATCACTATCCATAATCAAAATATACTCACCTTTTGCCTCCTTAAGGCCTTCTCGCAAGGCCCTACCTACACCGTTTGGTGGTACACGCTTTATTAGTCGAATACATTTATGTATCTTCGACAGTTTTTCTGTTACATCAGCAGTTCTGTCTTTTGAATTATCATCTACGATAAGAATTTCAAAAATATATTTACCATAAAAAGCAATTAGCCCATTTATTAATGGTGCAACATTCATTTCTTCATTGTGACAGGGAATAACGAATGAAACCTTCCCAAAAAGCATTTGATAGTCGCACAAATCCACTGTAATCTGCCTTTCATTTTGAAAAGAAGGATTACGTGACCAGATATAAAGTGAACCAGCAAGATTTCTAAAGTAAGGAAAGTTTTCCATAATAATACTCAGATTCTGGGCTGGCCATAGTAAGAATCTCGGGATAGGAGAATAAAGGAAATCATATGGTAAAACATTTATTTGGGTATAACCAATTTCAGACAAGACCGAGAAAACCTCAAGCTTGTTCATTAAAATTGGATTTCCCGGACGTTCCCACGTTATTGGTATCAAACGCCGGAAAAACTTTCGGACACGAAAATAACAATTCCAGGGATTGGGTTCGAATAAAAGGAGTCCGCCTCCCGGCTTGATCAACTGTTTAATAATGTAAAGAAATTCATTGCGAAAATGATCTTCCAGCATATGGTTTATGATAACATAATCATATTTCTCATCCGCTAATAAACCTGGGAATGAGTCTAAATATACAACCGTAACATCTTTATTATTTAACTCCTTCTCAACTTGGTCTTGATATTCAGGAGAAAAAACAACGGCTGTTATCTTGCATTCTCTCCGTGTAGCTTTAACAAGGGATCGGGTGAATTTCCCATTACCTGCACCAATTTCTAGAATTTTTTGTCCCGGAAGAATATGAAAAAGATGACGCATCATAGACGCTCGCCAATTCATGCGAAAATCTACAAAAGAGTCAAATCTATTCCAATAAACCGTTCTTCTGTTTTCCTGCTCGGCAAGCCTAAGAGATAGATCTTCTTCACTAGATTTCATCAGGATTTCCTAAAAGATACTTATTATTGCAGTAAATGTTGATACTGAGGATTGAATAATATCTAAAAATTTGTTCAAACCTGTGTTGAAGGATGTCCGTGATCCTTTAAATCAGACTGTATGATTGTACGTTTACCAAATTTGTTAGATATAATCTGCATGCTTAACGTGAAAAAGATAATTAGCCATGGGGCGCAATAAAAGCGATAACGAGCAAAAGCTTCAAACATAAAATGACATGCAGAACATGCCGTAACGAGCATTAACGCAAGAAGCAATAACATCGCACGACGATCTTCAACACCGCATACAAATAACGACAATGCAGACAGCACGGTAAAAGATATTAAAAAAGAGTTAAGGATTTCTCCCGGGAAGAAAACAGAGTTAAGGATTTTTACTGGATTATCTCCCATAATAGGCGGGGTCCAGAGTTTACACATTTTCTCGGTTGCCGCCATTGTAAGAAATTCAACAGGTGAATCGAGTATCCTCCGCCATGCCGCTTTTGCAAGAATGTTCTGAACTTCCTTATGCCCATACATGGATATCGGTAGAGCATTTTTTTTTGATAATTCCTCGTTCTGAAGTTTACCTAACTCTTTGAAGTGATCCATGTTATTCAAACCAGTCCCACGTTTCTGCTTGAGAGTACCTGCAAGCAAAATTACCCCGCGTCCCTCCATGTAACTGGGAGAAAATTCCCCCTGGAATCTATAATTGGCTACCATCAGCCATAATATCGAAGAATAAAATATAACACTTAATACAACAATTGCAATAAGAGAGCGGCGCAGCGACAAGCCCACCTTACGATTTACTATAATAATTAACCATACTATAGCCACCATCCACACCAGCACTGCCAGGGGTCTTATCCAATGACAGATTCCCAGGTTTATACCACATAAAAAAACATCTAATATCCACCTTCTACTTATCCAATATTGAGGCAAACTACTCATTACCCCAAATCGGATAAGCCAAAACAGGGCAAAAACCATAAAAAATGTGAATGGAGTTTCCGTCATCAGTTCTCGACATAAGATCACGTGTGATGGATACACCGCCAGTAGTCCGGCTGCGATCAAGCCCATACAGGTTTGACCACTAACCATCGTAGTTATTCTATACACCAGGTAGACAGTGAGTGTTGACGTGACAACATTTAATAACAATGCCGCCAGCACATTATTCTCAAAAAGCATGAATAATGGGGCCCATAGAAGCCCGACATGGCCACGGCTGAAAAACAGCATCGGGTATTCACCTGCAATAAAGCCTAACGCGCTTCCATAATAACAACCCTGATCACTTACATATGGTGGCTGTGGTGGTGTGTGATCTACATTGAAAACCGTAATTATTCGTAAAATAAAAGCTATGGCTATTATAAGGCCCAGCCACAACGTACTGTATCTTATTCTTGGCGATAGTAAACATTTCCTGATGACCGCAGATTGATTTACAGCCCATATAAGCACTATGAATAATACAGGTGAGGCCAGATAAATAAAAAACGCTGTCCTTAACGAACCGGAATAATAAAGAAAATACGGACCATCTACACCTGTCCGCATCTGCAAATACCAATATATCTTGGTAGCTATTCCCGACAACATCGGTAATGCAACACAGATCGCAAAGACTTTCACTGCCAGGTTTATGTTAAGTTTTAACATCTTTAATTCTTACCTCAAAATAGTACATCAGATAGCTAATATTTAACGGAAACCTAAATTGAGTGATTTTATTTTCTATATTTAGTAGCCGCAGGTTTTAGCTTGTATTTCTCATCATCCTATGTGTTGCACTTCCTCATTGAACTTGGCAATCCTATTTTGTAAGCAAAGTATTACGCTTAATACCAACAAACTCTGCAAATTGTTTATGAAAATTTTCCAAACTAAGCTCACCATTTGCCATCTCTACCATCTTATTTGACATTTCAGCGTAAAACTCCTTGTTACTTACCAACTTTTCAAGACCAGTAATAACTTCAGAAGGCTCTAACGAACTGCAGTATATACCGACAGGATGTTTTTTATAAAAGCGGTGTAAAGAAGAATATTCGGGAGCATGAACGAAGACCGGCCTGCCGGTTGCCGCATATGTACTAAGCTTCGTTGGGAAAGCGTATTTTACCATGTAATACGATGAAGACTCAAAAGGATAAGGTAGATAATTAACATCGCAATCAGCAAGCAATTTAACTGCTTCCGACATTGAACGCCATCCCAGGTATTCAATATTGGCTTTTTCTTTCGACTGAAAGTAAAAGCCTGCACCCATAACTCGAACAATCACATTTCTCCCATTCAATTTCCAATCATTCAAAGTAAGCGCTTCCATAAGGCAACTCCAGGCGCTATACGCATAGAGCCCACCCGCAAAACCGATTACAATATTCTTGTCAATACAAGATAATTTTGTTTTTTCAGATTGCTGAACGGGAAGTATTCCATGCCGCATGATTATTGTATTTGCACCATAATTCTGCTCATAGTCCTGCTGCATGCTTTCCGAAACTACCGCCACTTTCTCCGAAAGACGTAAAGTCTCACCGAATCGTTTGATTAAACGGGAGCGAGAAAATCGGTCAATTCGTCTTTGTTGTAAAAAGGATTCTGGAGGGTCCCACACATTAGAAAGTAATGGTACTCCCAATTCCAAGGCAACATCCATTCCCATGGCGATGGTAGTAGTTGTATCAAGAATCATCCACACTTTGTCAATGTGATGTTTCCTGCCAAACAACACTGCTTCCTTGACAAGTTTTTTTACATGCCACCTAAACGAAAAACTACTGGCAGCAAAGGCTGTTAAACTTCCAATTGGGCCGCCCACAGCACGATATCCGTGTTCATGTTTTGTCCTTTGAATGCAAACCTGTACTGAGGACAGCTCTTGGACAGGCTCAAATTTATAACTTGGATCCACTGTTGCAAAACAGAAAATCCTTGACAACGGATAAATCAGGCAAATATCACGTAAAATTATCTCTGCCACACAGCCTGACCCAGGCGGGCTACCACCGATCACCAACAGACGTGATGCTGATTCTTGCATATTATCTATTTTATTCTCTCATCGGACCTGAGAGACACCTTTATCAACAATACTCAGAAACCCGGGACCTCATTTATTTCATCATCTTCATGATCTGTCCTCTGTTAGGCATCTGGCTCTGAAACACAAAAAACACCTACATAAAATTAAAGTAATTCACAACAAAACTTAAGCTGACAATCTTATTTACTAAGTAAATCCTGCATTTATCAATCCAAAGTTGTTACCACTGACTACAGTCGGATTAGGCCCCCCGGGCTTATGTACTCCCCAGGTGGCACCTCCCAAATATGTTTTTCCGATTTGTACTCCAGAAGTAGTTCATGTTTCTCAGGAACAAAAAATTCATCACATTCCCGGTTAATACATAACAGGTAGTCAAACCCTTCAAGCGAATCGGTACTCAATGCTTTACCGGTAGATTCTTTCATGGGCAACGGGACAAATTGAACATCCGGACGATACAACATGTAATGAAAAAGCCAGCCAAGATGCTGCGACACTACTGCAACTCTTGCATTCGGCTTCACTACCTGCATGAACTCATTAACTCGATTGTTTCCGTAGTACCTTCTTGCATAGTAATGCCGGTCACGACCCCAATTGGTTTTGGCCCATATACCCTGCTCATCAAGTCCCGGTACGAGTGTAAATTGCATCATACTTTGCATAAAAGGTACTCCTACCAAAAGCTTTGCCTGATTGATAACACAGCAGTAAACGAGTATTGACAAGGCCACTATCTGCATTGCCTGTAACTTCCAGCGTCTCTCCCACCGAGCCATCCAATACCCGAGGCAACCGGCTCCTCCCACGAACACAGGTCCGAAAAAGCGACAGTGCCATGGCATCCACGACAACTGCCAACTCAGAACAACAGTGTAGACAACCAACACGATACTGACCATACGTAAATACGCTGATCCGCACAGCAATGTATAAACCAGTGCAGGTATCACTAACAGAAAGCCGAATGGCCCGAACCACGCAGCATTTTCACCATCTCCCCAGTTCCAATTGCTTAGTTCAAACGGCTGTATCTTATGAGGCCATGCAGCCCCAGAATCCCCTATCACAGGATACAATACCAGTTCGTAGACTCTTTCAAGCATATCACTGATCTTGCCCAGGCCCAGCCACTCTGATAGGACGTCTGTTGGTGTCATCAGATGCAGGCTTTGCATTCCATAACGAGAAAGGTTTGCCACTGTGCCCCACAAACCGTCCTGATTTTTATGAAGATTGACAAAATCTATCGGCCCTGACCAGTGTCCCCAATGAACATAGTTATGAAGAAATAGCCAGACCTGTGAAAAAACCAGAACCAGAGGAACTACAAAGATGATTGGCAACCAACTCCGCTTCAGGAGCTGAAAAATCGAACCCATACCATGTCGTTTTATAAGTAGACATGCAAACATCAAGGCAAAGGGTATCAGGAACGCTAGAAAGGTTGTCTTAATTGACAAACCAAAACCCAATCCGAGTACAACCAATAATCCATCTCGTAAATTGGGACGGTTCAACAGTCTCTCTGCACATAAAAGGCACAGAACAACTACCGAAGTAGCCAGAATATCCGGCTTTGTTCCGGTTGCCTGCCGAACTAACAAAGGGAAACTGATGACTATAAGCATTACTGTCCAGGCAACGTGTGAAGATGCATGATTCCGAGACAGAGCATATGAGCCGAAGCCGATGCTCAAGAAGGACATTAATCTGATCGTTGCAAGGCCATAGTCTGTATAATAACGAAGAAACAGGTGAGAAAGGATATCCCCACCAACCGGAAAAACTGCCTGATGATACTCCGTAACATTTGTGAGAAGCATACTGCGTTCCTGCTGAAATAACAGTACGCGTGTCAAATTGTATCGCATGCAATCGTAATTACCTTCAGGAAGCACGATAGATTGCAGTCCTAAATAGGCTATGCATAAAACTACAACACCGCTCATCACACGATGGCAACACATAAATCTGAACAGAGATGTACAGATTTCCGCCAGTCGTTGACGCTCTCTGGAAATCAACAAAAGAGCACCAATAGACAATACCCCCTCAACCGGGAAGGATAATCCGGGAATTCTCAGCAGGAAGGCTATCTGAAAAGTCAACGAAAGCGTCAGCAAGGTAACAACAATTGCCAACGACAAGGCATGAGCTATGCTGTATCCCCATCTGTGAAACAATAATACGCCACCAGTGACCAATAACGTCAACTCAAGCAAAGAAATGAATGAGAAGTACATATTCCGGTAAAATACTTAAAAACCTCAAATTAGCAATATCACTCATATACTCTGGAGCCAGAGTGACCACCAGTTCATCAAGCGTTCTGGCGTTTATCATTCAGACGTTTATCTGATCAAAAAATCTGTTTTTTGTACGTTTAGAGTAACATAGAAGGAATTGCATTGGTTACAATTCCAATTGTACGGAATGTAGAGTACATCTCCTCGGAACGATCAATGGCTTTGAGGGCTGAGATAGAGTTTCCTCAGACACCACTCTCACTCCAAGGGTGGGAGTGCTCTGCTAACCGGAAGTAATAATGGTCACTTATGTGACAAATCAGTTACTTTATTAAAATTGGTCAATAAAAAAAAGAGTGTTAGTCTTTCTTAAAGTTTAAAATTTCTTTAACAATGCGATGTGCTGCGTAACCATCCCAAAGTTCAGGAATCGATGTAGAAATATTGGACTTATACATTCTCGATTCAACGGCCCTGATAATAGAATCACGACGAGTTTCAATTAATTGATTGGTACCCATTTCAATAGTTACGGGACGTTCTGTATTCTGACGCAAGGTAAGACATGGTACACCCAAATATGTAGTTTCTTCCTGCACCCCTCCGGAATCAGTTAAAGTAAGCGCTGATGAGTTCATCAGGCCTAAAAAATCCAAATATCCAACGGGTTCAATAAAATGTATTCTTGAAAGATTTTCTTTTATATTAGCGGAAGACACCTTAAGGCGTGTCCTTGGGTGAACAGGAAATATAACTGTATATTTATGGCTTAATACGGACAAAGCAGAAAGGATCTCTTCAAACTTTTCAGGGACATCTACATTTGAAGGACGATGTAGTGTCACAAGTATATATTTTTTGTGCTCAATGCCATGCTCCATTAAGATTTTCCTGTCCGTTGTCTTAGGAAGCATTTTTTTAAGAGTATCAATCATGACATTGCCAACAAATCTGATTTTTTCCGGGCTTATGCCTTCATTTATTAAATTTAAATCAGCATCTTTAGAGTGAGTGAATAAAAGGTCTGATATTTGGTCAGTTAAAAGACGATTTATCTCTTCAGGCATTGTTCGATCACCAGAGCGAAGTCCCGCCTCAACATGTCCAATTTTTGTACCTCTTTTTGAACATACAAGGGCACAGGCAAGAGTCGAATTTACATCACCAACCACAAAACACCAATCCGGATTATATTTAAGTAATACCGGCTCAAAAGCTATCATTATTTTTGCAGTTTGCTCAGCATGAGTACCAGAGCCCGCATTAAGATATTCATCAGGTTCTGGAAGATCCAGGTCCTGGAAGAAAACCTTTGAAAGATTATCATCATAATGTTGACCTGTATGCACCATTCTCTGTTCAATTAAATCCGGAAAGTTATTCATACAAGAAATAATTGGTGCAACTTTCATAAAGTTAGGTCTGGCACCAACTACGTGTAAGATTTCAAGAGACATTATTAATTAGTTAATCTTTAGTAAACTGATTTAAATTTACATTGAAGTTGATCGATTCTTAAACGTGATTACTGGATTTTTCTTATTTAATCTCATAAACCTTGCGCATCCATTCCGCTGTCAATTTCACACCTTCATCGAGAGTGTAACTATTCTTGTGATCCAGATCACGAATAGACTTGGAAATATCCACAACCTTTCGCTTAGTTGTGAGTATTTCTGATTCCTTATACTGAACCAGGGACGGATCAGCACCTGTAACCTTGATAATAATATCGGATAATTCTTCTATAGTATGAAGATCTTTTCCTCCGATATTGTAGGTCTCACCAGCCTTAAAGTTCTCAATTATTTTGGACAGAGTACAGGTTGTATCAGCAATGTATGTTGATGTCCGTGAATGACCACGGTAAACCGTCCACGGTAGATTGTTTAGTGCACAGTACAGGAAACGACAATTAACAGAACGATAAGGGCTATAATATTCTCCACTACCATAGGTGTTGAAAAGACGGACCACAACACTTTCTGTACCGTACTGGAGAGCAGAGTTGCGAATTTGCATCTCATTTGTCCACTTAGTCATGGCATAATCATTCATTTGCTTTATTTCGTATTCATCCATTACTGTTTCAGTCATAAGCTCCGGCCAGTCACCATACACTTCAGATGATGAGAAATGAATCAAATGAAAACCCAGACGTTCCTGAAGACGAATAAGATTCTTTGTTCCAATCACATTGGTCTGCCAGAGCGTCTCATAAAAATCCTCTCCATTCCACCTGCCAAACTCAGCAGCACAATTATAAACAAAATCAAAAGGTCCCGTTCGATCAAAAACCCTTTCGATTTGCTGAAATTTTCCTATATCACAACGGGCATAAAGGGGAACTTTGATATCAGTCCCAACACTGAAACCTATTTCGTCAGGTTGATGGTATAGATCACAGCAAACAACGTAATGTCCACATTTTCGTAATAATTCTGTAAGGCCTTTTCCTACAATACCTAATCCGCCTGTAACAAGAATTCTCAAAATATTACCTCCTAAAATTTTAAAACCTTTTTCGTGTTAAACATCTTTATTAACATCAGATTCCAAATTTTCTTTGATATTAAAAAACTGATCTGCCTTGTCATAGGATTCAGGAGTTCCGATATCAATAAACGCACCCTTAGACTGAAAACCACGCAAACCCTTGCCTACAAACTTTGGGAAAAAATCATGCTCCAGAGAAAATGATCCTCCTGTATGTGTCTGTAAAAACAGGCTTTGCTCTAAAATATAAATCCCGGCGTTAATCCATCCTGGTATGGCCGATTCACCTTTTTCCACAAATTGGCTAACAAGTCCGTCCCCATCCACGTCCACCCTTCCATAACGACCTGTATCGGACACCATGGTTAATAATAATGAAACAATAATGTCATTCTGAAAATACCACTCTATATAGGTATTCAAGTCTACGTCTATGTATGAATCTCCATTCATCACAAGAATGTGTTCATCTTTTACGTATGGGATGGCATTCCGAAGTGCCCCGCCAGTTCCCAAGGGAACAGTCTCTCTCGAATACATAATCGAAAGATCTTTATAAAAATCACCAAATGTGGCCCTGACCTTGTCTGCCCCGTATCCCGTGCAGAGAACTACGCGAGAAAAACCGCAGCATATCAACTGGTCAAGGATATAAGAGAGGAATGGACGGTTGTTTATGGGAGCCAGTACTTTGGGGAAGTCACCAACTACCGGACGGAGACGCGTTCCCAACCCACCAGCAAGAATTACGGCCGTTAATTTATTATTCGAAGACATTTAAATATGAACCCTCACACAAAGTCACAAAGGGCACAAAGATAACTTAGTTTCTTTCAAGTGCGTTTTGGAAGTTGAAGCCTGAATTGTAAGTTCAAATTTCTAAATCAGAAATTGCCTGTCACCTGCCTTCAGTTTCTAACCTCCGGCTTCTGATCTCAGACCTCCGTTACGTGTGCTTCCCAACCTTAAACTCTTGCAATATAACCTACTTTTCACTTACTTTAAAAATTTTTTGATTCCATTCCTTATTAATTTCTTAAAATATTTCAGTATACATTTTATCAATATCAAATCGGTTATAAGATATTTGCGAACCGTACCTATTCCTTCGATTCTCATTGAACAATAAACCAATTCAGCTAGTACTTTGCGAGTAGATGAATTCCCCATACCATAATATAGCTCATAATACTGAAATGCCTGTTTAAAATATTCAGCGGCTTCCTTATAATGTCCTGATTCTTTGTAACATTTTGCAAGTTCTTCAGCTGTTACAGCTGTTACAGATTCATTAGTTCCTGATGATTGTTCATGGAAAGATAAGGCTTTACTCAAATATTCAACCGCCTCATTAAATTGTTTTGTTTCCATAAGGCCTTTGGCTATCTCTATTGCCGCAGCTGCTACATTCGAATTTTCATATAGATATATATTTTTCTCTAAATAAAAACGCTTTGGGAAACTTTCACTCAAACTTCTCAACCACGCCTTATGTAATTGCTCAACCCATTTATCAAGGATCTTTCCTGCTGTTTCTATTGTATAAAATGGAACATTATCAAAATAAATCTCATCATTAAAGCCCGTATTTAAAGCCAGAGTGTGCAGATTAGTCTTTGGCAGAATCCAGGGTTTGTTGACCATGATAACAGACATTTTAGATTTCAGTATAAACTCCTCGGTTTCTTTAATAGTTGCTTCCGTCTCTCCGGGAAGTCCCACAATAAACTGGCCTACTGTTCTCAAACCATACCTTTCAGCATTCATAATGCCTGCAAGCATCTTTTCTGTTGTTGTCCCTTTTGCACAACCTTCCAGCATCGTCTGGGAACCCGATTCGATCCCTAGCCAGACATGAGTGCAACCCGCGTTAACCAATGCATGGCAGAGATCATCATTGGTTAAGGACTCCGCTCTTGATGCGGCCTGCCACTTTAAGTTGGAATAATAAGGTCTGATTCTTGTCTCAATGGCCTCACAAATCTCAATAGCCCTGCGAGGAATTAATGTAAAATTGTCATCTTCAAACATAAATGAATCCATCTTATCATTTTTTAAATAGTACATTATTTCTTCAATAACATTTTCCGGCTTTCGAACAAAACTTTTGCGATGCCAGAAATTAGCTGAAGCGCAGAAATCACAGTTAAAAGGGCAACCTCTGGATGAAATTACAGGCAGTGCCCTGCCACCCTGATGTAAAGGCAGGGTCCATAAACCTTTCAGACCTGTATAATCCGGAAAAGATAGTAAATTTGAATCATCAGGCATCTTGCCAATGATCTTCTGCTCCCTGTTCCCCTTTATTATTTCTTCAAACGCAATCTCCCCAGGACCTATAACGACCTGGTCAAATCCCAGTTTCAGCATTTGTTCCGGCAGGGCACTTGCATGATGCCCACCGGCAACCCACCAGGAATTACGATAGAGAGTGCTCAATCTTGAAAAAACAGATTTGACATTCTCTAATGCAAAGGAGTGTATCGTCACACCAATAATATCAAAGGGCCCTTCATGCTCTTTTAATTCAAGAGCGGCATCTATATCAACCAGTCTTATATTGATCTCTGAAAATCGTTGTCTTAGGTATGCGTTTAAAAATCCAAGTGAAGGAGGTGGAAAGATATCAGGCTTACACGGATTTATTAATAAAACGTTCAACTTTTAAAAACAAAACGATTAAAATTCAATGTTGCCCGCTTAAGGATTTGCATAATAAAAATATATATCGTCGTAATTACTTCAAATGTTTTTAGACGTGTTAAGTTGTTCAATTTCAAAATACCGATATTCAGAATTAGCAGATTCTAATCCCCTTAAATCGTCTATCGTCACTCATAAATCATTATTTATTCGTATGCGTGACAGTCATTTTGGTGGGCAGGTTCTGGAATCTCTTAGCACATTGATTCATATAGCTCCTGAAATAAATCCAAGATGACATATTTAAGTATTCGTGCTATTATGACACGGGATCATCTGAACAAGTGGCTTTATCATTCTGATATTTTTGTTTATCTCAAAATGACATTTGAGCACGGTCTTGCTTAGGGCTAATGGTATAAGCACCACGCAAGCACTATTTTAAATGCTTTGCGTCTACGTCCCTATGAATCCTGCGTAGAATACAAGACTACATGACTGCCCAGTTTTTCAAAACAGAATGGTACGTATAAGAGATCCTTCAACTTCTCTCTTATTCCGGCCTGTGCTTCCGGAGGCGCGAAAAGCATCAAAAAACCTCCTCCCCCTGCTCCACATAACTTGCCGCCAACAGCCCCAGCCCTATACGCGGAATTAAAGATTTCGTCAATTACTGACGTAGATACAAGACTTGTTAAACGTCTCTTGATCTGCCATGATTCATGTAAAAGCCTGCCAAAATCATTATAATGATCGATACTGCCGTTAAGTATGTTAACGGCCTCATCTGTCATCTCATTCATGATCTTTAACTCTTTTGTCAAATTCACAATATTTTTTATCTGCTCAGACGCAATCTCTGATGCATTTCGAACGATACTGGTAAAAAAGAACATGAGACAACTCTGGAGATAAATGAGTTTTTCCTGACTAATCGTTATAGGATATACAAAAAATTCATTATCCCCACCAAGCTCTATCCTATTAAACCCCCCAAATGCTGCGGCAATCTGATCTTGTGAACCAACATTTTCCTTAAGAATATTTTGTTCCACATTAATTGCCTGTAAGGCCAATTGCCTCTTGCTAACCATCTTACCTGTTAAAGCATATAATGAATTTAAAAAACCCACTGTAAACGCCGAACTTGAACCTATACCGGATTGTGCAGGGATGTCACCGGTATGGACCATTTCAATACCTTTGTCTATTTTTAAAAAATTTAAGCATTCCCGCACTGAAGGATGTTTTATGTCAGATATATTATTTGCTTCCTCACGCAAAAAATATCTTAAAAGATATTTGTAATCAAAAAATGGGGGGAGGTATCTACAGCTTATGTAGCAATATCTGTTAATGGTGGAACTGAGAACCGCTCCACCATTTTCTCTATACCAGGCAGGATAATCTGTCCCTCCACCAAAGAAAGAAACTCGAAACGGTGTCCTTGTTATAATCATGGTTTTACGGGTCGAAGGTTAAAATAGTTAAAAGTTGAAGAGTTAAAAAAGGTTGAAAAGAAACAATGGTTAGATTTGGGTAATACCAAGTTGTAAAGATAAACCGAGAAGTAATATCTTTACCTGGGTATGCACTTCACTCCAGTTCCCATCTGATATTTGTTTGTGATTTATCCCCTTAGGCCTAACCCGAACGAGTCGGAAAAGAAATAGTTAGCCACAGCAACGAAAAGCGCAAAGTTACTGTTTTTCCTCTCTTTCGAGAGGATTCCAGAACTGTACTCCTCTCGAAAGAGAGGCATGTGACAGTCCAATCTATTTTTTTGCCAACTGGAGTCAAGTGCATACCCAGGTATCTTTAATCCTGTGATCCAACCTGATTTACCACGTAGATTCTTGATCAAACCCCAAATAATTTTAGAGCTTTGGATACAAAGTTTATGAGTAGAATTAAAATCGTTTTCGGTAATATAGTCTTGATCCAAGGCTGCGTAAAGCAGGCTTCTCACCTCACCCGATGAACCACGTGCAATGAATAAAAATTTTACAAAGTCTTTATTGCTACCTCTTTCAAATCCCTCTGCAACATTTGTCATGACCGAAACTGCAGCACGTCAAATCTGGTCTGTTAATCCAAAATCGCGACTAAAAAAATCTTTTTTTGTTAGAAAATATATAGTCTTTGTAAGTTCACGACCGGTTTTCCAAGCCTCCAGATCTTCAAATGTTCGAATTTCACTCATTTGGTCCCCCTTGCTTATAACAAGCTAATACCCTTTAACTTCTTCAACCTTCAACTATTTTCAACTTTTAACCCTTCTCTCTCTTGAAGCTTTTAACTTCAATGTATTCAGAGTGTTCCGTGGATAAGAAATACAAGCATTATTGCAGAGCTGCTTCTCCTCGCTCCCATTCAGCCAAAGAAATTAATGTTTCCGGTAAGTTTTCCCCGGCAAGTCCCCATGTATTATCATTGAATATGTATGAACACTTGCCAGCTAGAATATCTCTAATTATCTTGAAACACTCAGATCCATGAAGGGCAGGCACTCCTTTGTAGTAGTAACTCGTTTTTGTTTCGCCAATATATTTTCGGTACAATGAGATAAGTCGAAAACTTATAGATCTTGGTATAAAGGGTAAAGAAACCAATTTAATAAAAGGTTTATCACCTGTTTGTAACTTATCAACATATGTACTATCATGGTCAATATGATAGATTCTCATTGGTTCTTTTAATGGAATTTCTCTCACACCAGAGGCATAAACCGCATACGACAATAATGTATCAGCAGAAGAACCTGTGATGTTTGATTCACGGTAACCGCGCAATAAATGATAATTGTGTCTTGACATTAACTGGAAATCACCACTTCCTGCTGTATGCAAATCAGGCAAATCATTGTATCGAATTTTGGTGTCAATTCGGATGATGTTTTGCCTGCAAAAGTTCAATTGCTCACGTAGTGTATTGTACTGAACGACATTTCTATCAACATTACAACGATCGACACGATACATCGCATCAGTTTTCAAACTTTTTGAAGCAACAAAACGCATCAACTCATCTGAACATATTGAGTCGATAAGTCCCGGTAGAACGAATTTTCCTCTAGCCCTTCTAATTCCGGAATTAATACCGACAATAACATGAATAGGCAATTTTTTGTAATATTTATATCTCCTATGAATCCTGTACGGCACTTCAATAATGCGTATGGAACAATATTTTAAACCTGACTGCCACTGAATGGCTTTTTTTAACAAAGGTTTATTTTCCGGAGGGTTCCAGTCTATCAGGATTAATTCTGATTCTATCCTGTGTTTTTCCAATTGTTCTAATCGGCCATTAATAGACACTTGCATACGTTGCAGCATATTACCTCCATGATTGTCGTTTCTGCTGCAAAGAACAATACTTAAATATGGACTTTTACCACTATTGTCGTTCATAGTTTCCCTCATTTTTTATTTCTAAGTGCCGGGAAAGGGGCAGAAAAAGGATAAAAGGAAAGAAAGGGGCTATGATTCTTTGAAGAACGATAAAACCCCACTCAATGTTGTCTTCGGGTTCACCAAGCAAACCGATAATAAAATAGAGGCGCATATGCTTTCCAGCCTCATCTATGTTGATTTTCTTACGCACTAAGCAGTATACTTCTTATGAAACACTTTCAATGCAACAGCAATGTCAATATAACCGCCCTCTCGTGCAAATTTGACTGACCCTGTATGCATAGCGTTTGATCGGGGCACCCTCTCCATTTTTCTCCAGCCTTTCCAATTATTGCCATAAATGATAGTGCTACACTGTGATTTGCAGGAATGGTGCATCCTCTTTAAACGTTAGTGCATCAACTTGGTATTCATGTTTGAGGTATTCGATTTTGATTGTTATCAAGCCCGGAAAATGAACCGTATATGACCATTTTATTATCTTTTAGTTTACTTGAATTTTCTTCATCAAGTATTTTTCTCTTTAATCTCGTTTTTGTCATTTCTTGTACATATTCTTTTACCTTATTACCAAACTTATTCTCTATCATGCTTAGGTATTTTTGGTTTTCAAAATATTTGTGAAATGCATCGTCTCTGAATTTGAGGACTTCTCTTGCACTTAGATAATTTGTTGACAAAGGTAACGTTTCATAGGAATGTTGTGAATATCCATGCCACTCTCTTGGCAATTCCCAACCTTCTTTGACAGCAATATCATATAGTTTAGAACCGGGATATGCCATCGCAGAGTAGAAATTTGCAAATTCACAGTTTAGGTCTATCGCCATATCAAGGGTTTCCTTCATTGTTTCATTAGTATCCTCTGGAAGACCGAAGATATAATTTCCTATCACCCTTATTCCTGCTTCTTGAATAATTCTAACAATTTTTTTAATATCATTTACTCTCATTTTCTTAGATGCCCCATCTCTTACATCAGGATTTGCAGATTCAATCCCTAATGCCAACCAGTTAATGCCAGCTTTTTTCATCTTTTGAAGATGTACATGTTTAACCGTATCAACTCTTGCATAGACCCAGATATTTAAGTCATATCCACTTTCTATTAGTAAATCAACTATAGACATGTAGTGTTCTTCTTGCAAGACAAAGAGTTCATCAATAATTTTTATATTTTTAATTCCATAGTTTCTTACCAACAACCCTATCTCTTCAACAACCAATTCAGGGTCCCTGTATCGTATTCCTGGCTTTCCAAAAGGCACATTAATGCAGCAGAAAACACATGAATAAGGACACCCCAAGCTTGTATATATTGCTCCATAGGGCATTCGATTATCTATATTATCAAAACAGTGCCAATTATGAGCTATGTATTTCTCCATAGGCAGCATGTCCCAGGCCGCAACAGGCAATACTTCATCTAAATTTTTTATTAAAGAAGCCTTTGGGTTATTCCTAATAGTTCCATTATCAAAGTACCAGAGACCTGGAATACTGGAAAAATCACCTGTAGGCATCCTCAATGCTTCAATCAGGCTTTTTAATGTATAAAAACCTTCACCTTCTATTACAAAGTCAATATTCTCTTCCTCTAGTGTTCTCTTCGGAAGCGCTGATGGATGCAAACCTCCTGCGACAACTTTTGAAGATGTATTATTTTTCAACGCATTGCAGATTTTACCTGCAATGGTCATATTTTGAGTAGAGGCGGAGGGCTGAGAACCATAAACTATAACTGCAGATAAATATGGCTTAATTTCATTAACTATGTTTGATACTTCTTCGGGAGAGATATTTCCTGCATTGGCATCTATTATTTCAACACCAAAGCCTTTATTCCTGAGAAATGCAGCCAAAACAGCAACCCAAAAGGGGGGTTCAATTGCCGAAATATTAGTTGCCAAATCCTGGTATATCTGTTTCCTATCTCCCGGGTTTATTAATACTACATCTACTTTCCTACCTGTCATTTCAAAACCTGTTTAAATTTTCTTTAACAATTTTGATTATACTTTCTTCGTCTAGATTGTTCATTGTATGTAAATGGTTTCTACCGCCCAAATCAAAGACATATTTGTCATCAAAACCTAATTTTTCTAATCGTATACCCAATTGGTATTTGTTAAGTATATCTAATATAAGACTGTCTAACCCTCCCTTATTTATAAACCCCTCTTCTATTGTAATAATACATTCATACTTTTTTAGAAAATTAAACAATAGCTCCTCTCTGACTGGTTTTAGTATTATCATATCTAAAACTCCAACATTAATTTTATTCTCTTGAAGTCTTTTTGATGCATTTAATGCATTGTGGGTCATATTCCCAGTAGTCACTAAACATATCTTTTCTCCTTCTATTAATTCACAGAATCCATTCTCTAAATTGAAGTTATCTGTTTTGTTGTATATTTGAGGTAATGGTTTTGCATCCAACCTTATATATTTAGGTTTTTTAACATCTATTGTGTAATCTACTAAACTTTCTGCTATTTTGCAGTCGCTTGGTGAAATTGTTATAAAATTAGGCAAGGCCCTCATTATGATGATGTCCTCAATACAATGGTGTGTCGGACCTGATACATCATAGCTTAAACCAGCTCCAACTCCAATTAAGTTTACATTTAAATCCATTAACTCTGCAGATATAGACAAATTTACTCTAAGCTGTTCATATGCTCTCATTGTTATGAATGGTGCTAAGGCATAAGCGTATACAGTATAACCCTCGAAGGCCAACCCCGTGGACACATTTATGAGATTTTGCTCAGCAATACCAACATTTATAAATCTTTCTTCAAATTTTTCTCTTACTTTGTCAAGAACAGGAGATCCTAAATCAGCAGACAAAAAGAAAATCATCTCATCGTCAAACATTTTTTTGTAAATCTGCTCTATTAAGGCATCTCTCATTGTTTTCATGGAAATATCTTTCATTTCAGCTCTCTAAGTATATCATCGACCTCATTCTCTTTTAACGATTTTACATGACAAAGAACGTCACTTTCTAATTGAGGAACACCTTTCCCCTTTTTTGTATTGGCAATTATAACCTTTGGTTGGTCTTTCTCATCATTCTCAAAATTTGTTATAGCCATATATAGTTTTTCTACATCATGTCCATCAACAGTTATTGTGTTCCAGTTAAAGCCTTTAAACTTATCCTCTAATGAACCCAAATCTATGATATTTTTACAATAATCAAGCATTGAAATCTTATTGTTATCAATAATAATGGTTAGGTTGTCCAATCTATGGTGAGAAGCAAATAAAATTGCTTCCCAAACTGACCCTTCAAACAATTCACCGTCACCTAATAAGACAAATACTTTTGAATTTGAGTTTTTCCTCTTTAACGCTATAGATATACCGCAGGCTACTCCAAGTCCATGACCTAGAGAACCATTTATAGTTTCAAATCCTGGGATTTTAGGGTCTGGAATACCCCCTAGAAAAGAGTCTTTATCGCATACTCTTCCCAATTCCCGTTTATCAAAAAAACCCAAGTCTGCTAAGATCGGATATAAAGAAATTGCTCCATGTCCTTTGCTTATTATAAATCTGTCTCTATTTTCCCAGTAGATATTCTTTGGATCAAATTTCAAAATATTGCCATAATATAAGACCGTGAATATTTCTACATCAGATAATGACGATGCCAATCTTGTTTCTGGGGCATGTCTATGTATTTTAAGAGTCTCCTGCCTAACCCACAGTGCTTTTTGTTTTAAAGAATCAAATAATATAGCATTATCCTGGCCATTGTTTTTCATTGCATTCTCTTTATTATTGTATTCTTTTAAATACCCTTCATAGGTTAAACGCAATCCTGCTTCTAGTGATACAGAAGGTTTCAGGCCTAACATTTGGAAATCACTACTGTCTAAAAGCTTTTGTGCAGCCCCATCAGGCCTGGTAGTATCCCAGGTAATCTCACCTTTATATCCCACTACTTCTGCAATAATCTTTGCTAATTCTTTTATTGAATAATCAACCCCCGTACCAATATTGTAGTGCCTGTTCTCAAGTCTGTCTGCATTTTCCATTGCAAAAATTGAAGCGTTAGCTACATCTTCAACGAATATAAATTCTCGTCTTGGTTTACCACTTCCCCACAATTCAACCTTTTTTTCTTTCTTTTCTTTAGCATAGTGAAACCTTCTAATCAAAGCAGGTAGAACATGTGAAGTATCTAAATCAAAATTATCGTTTGATCCATACATTGTATTTGGGACTATGGCAACAAATCTTTTCGTATTGTATTGGCTATTGTACACGCTACATGCAATAATCCCGGCAATCTTGGCAGTTGCATAAGCTTTGCTTGTATCTTCCAACTCTCCTGTTAGAAGATAATTTTCTTTTATTGGTTGTATTGAATTTTTTGGATAAATACATGATGAACCATAAAAAACTAAATGATTTACTTCATATATTTGTGCTGCCTCAAATACATTATTCTGTATAGCAAGGTTTACACGCAAAAATCCAGCAGGATAGGTCTTATTAGCCATAACACCTCCTGTTTTACCGGCAGCCAAAAAGACATATTCAGGTCTGGTAAGACCCAAGAACCTTTTAACCTCTCTACTTTCCGTTAAATCCAGCTCTTCATGTGTCCTGGTAATTACATTATTAAACCCATTTTCTTTCAACTTTTCAATGAGCATTGAGCCTAATAAACCTGTATGGCCGGCCACATAAATCTTCGAATCTTTCTTCATTATTAAAAAAGTTTAGTACGTCTTAAATGTTTGGGGATGATAATGGTATTATCTTCAAATTTTATCGAAACCTTTTCCCAGATATCATTATTCTTTTGCATTGCCCAAAAACCATCCCAACAAGAAACTTCACATTTAAAATACTCCCAAACTGCAAGTGTTACCCCCGGATGAAACCTTTTATTTGTGTGTGGATCGGTACATACGTCTATATTGTGAAACTTTCGAAAATTATCACTAAATACCTCCTCATATTGAAGCTCTAAATCATCACCACAAATTATTCCTCCATCCTTTAACAATGCAGCAGCATTCGTAATATCACATAAAACAGCATCATACAAATGATTACCATCTATGTAGACTATATCAAACTGATGACTTCGGAACATTGGTAACAAATTATGAGAATAGCTTTTGAGAATTATAATAATATCATCGTGTTTAGACGCAGTAATATTATGATTAAACAAATGAAATATCTTGTTATTTATAAAGGACTTTGCCATGGTCCTAAGGACCCAGGTTTTTTTATCATCCAAGGAATCAATATAATAATTAATCCATGGATCAACACAAAAAACCATTCCCGATTCTTTGCCGTGCCTTTTTATTGCTTCAGCCCACGTAATTGCACTACTTCCTGCCCATGAACCTATTTCCAAAACCATAATCTTACCATTAGCGGTTAAACAATAATTTTCCATTAGTTTTTGCATGTAATAATGTCTATATATTTTCCCTTGCACAGAGGCTAAATATGAACCAAAATAAGTACAATTTGTAACCCTACACCAAAGATAACGTAGATAAGAAAAGAAATTCCCTGTAATATCATCCAGTAATTGTAAAACTCCAACTTTTTTAATTTTTTCAATCAGCTTCACTATTTTTTTTGAAAATATATATTGGACAATTTTTGTTAATACGATTTAGTTTATTCTCTGTGCCATTACTACTAGACCCTAATATTGAGATAATCAAAATAATATTCAATCTAATTTGTAGATTTTTTATTATCTAATTTTGTGTTTACCATTTTATGGTGGAAGTTACGCGTAAATGTCAGTTTACTTCTATTCTATTTAGCATATCACAGAGCAAAAGTATCTTTTCATCTTCCAGATCCGGGTAATTACCGATGTAATATCCATAGAAATGTATATGCTCTACTTCAGGATATTTTTCATACTCTTTTTCAGGCATAATGCCCCTTAAATACGGCTGTCTCAGTTGATTACCACCGCCGGAACTGCCACGCCGGAATTCTACTCCTGCTTTGGTTAATAATTGCTCAACTTTGTCCCGGAAGTCCGGATCAGGCGTCTTAATTACAAGATTGAAGGCGTAATTGCAACTTCCTTCCAATGCAAAGTCGATCCTGTATTTTGCCGAGTCAAGGTTTGTTAGAAAAAGCTTAAAATTATTTTTTCTTATTTCGTTATTTGCATCCAGACGTTTCAACTGATTTCTGCCAAGAACTGCACCAATCTCCGTGTTACGAACGTTGTATGCAGGGTAAGCAAAGATAAAATCGGGAGACAGATCAGGATACCTGTCAATAAACTCTTGTTTTGTCGCATCATTTTCTCCCTCTCGCACCATGCCATGAGACCTCAACATACGGATCATCTCATATACCTTCTTATCATCTGTACACACCATCCCACCTTCTATAGTGCTCATATGGTGAGCGTAATAGAAGGAAAAATTGGATATTAAACCAAAGGAACCTAATTTACGACCCTTGAAGGTTGCCCCATGAGACTCACATACATCCTCAATAAGAGGAATATTCCTATCTTCTAAAACGTTGATCAAACGATCAGTCAAACCATTAAAACCCTGCACATGTGTTATAAATACAGCCCTTGTCCTGTCAGAAAGAGCGGATATTATCCGCGCATCATCCATACAGAGAGTTTTTGGGTTTATATCCACAAACACAGGTTTCAGGTCATTCTGGATCACAGAAGCGATATCAGAAACCCAGGTCAGCGGCGGTAGAACAATCTCTCCCTCACCGTAAAGATATTTTAAGGCAGTTATGGTCAAAAGATTTGCCGATGCACCCGAGTTGACATATACACAATACTTCACACCCACCCATTCAGCCCATTCTCTTTCAAATTCTCGAACCTGCGTGGACTGTGTGAGAAAAGGTTCATCCTGCTTTAGATAATCTATCAGCACATCCAGATCTTCACGCGTTATATTGTTTTTCATTAACTGCCAATTCAGTTTCATCTCTATCCCAATCTTATCAAAATGATTTATACATTGGCATACTGGCTTCTCTTAATTATCCTGTATCCCTTAATTAACTCGGAGATTCCGTTCTGCAGTGAATAAACCGGCTTAAAACCCGTTGACTCTATTTTCTCGTTACTGACAATATAATCCCTTTTATCAGGATCTTCACCCACTTCGGCTTCTACAAAATAAAAGCCAGGAATCTGTTTCTTGATCTCTTCGCACAACTGCCACTTACTGAGATTGGCATCGCTTAACCCAACGTTGTAAGGCTCGTTTTTCATTGAATCAAAATTCTCTATCAAGTGTATAAAAGCCCTGGCAATATCCCTGACGTGAATGTAATTACGCATAAAGTGGGCCTCGAAAAGTATGACAAACTTGTCATTGACAGCCCTGTATGTAAAGTCATTTACCAGCAGGTCCAGACGCATGCGAGGGCTGATACCAAAGAGGGTTGCAAGTCTCAGAGTGATATTATTACCAGCATCCAGTAATTTTTTCTCGATATCTACCTTTAGCCTACCATATAGTGAAACGGGCTTAAGGGCTGATTCTTCCGTACAATATATCCCCTTTTCTCCAATTCCATATCCGCTGTTTGTTGTCGGGTAAAATATTTTCTGATCACGGCTCCGCAAGTCAAGCAGCATCTCAATCGCATCATTATTAATAGACCTCGCCTCAAGTGGTCTTTGCTCACACAACGATGCCCCGACAAGGCAAGCAAGGGGTATAATAATGTCTGCTGATTTGAGTTGGTGTAAGATCAAGGATTTATCCCTGGCATCTCCACGGATTACGGTAAAATCTTTATGGTTACAACAATCCAACAGTGGTGTCTGATTATACATGAAATTATCAATAACAGACACACTGTAACCATTCTTTATTAACTCCGGGACAAGGATTGACCCTATATATCCAGCGCCACCGGTAACAAGAACCTTTAAATTATTCACTCGTTTACAGCCTCACTTTCTCTAAATTAACTTTTAATTAATACCTTACACTGATTTTTGCAAAAAATGTAAGAAGCAAACCACTCCTCTTTTAATTATATTCCAATGGTATTTCTCTCCGTAACGTAAAATATTCCTTACAAAAGAAACGAATTTGTTTGGTAGTTTTTTTTTAATAATTTTTTTAAAGTTATAAGTAAAATAACGGTATGGATCAAATCGGCCTGATATTACTTTAGCAGCTCCATTTTTGTATTGATGGACTACTTTCCGGGTTATTAATAACCTCTTGAACTGATTGATATTATTCCTATATGTGTTTATTATTGTTCCCCAACTCTTTCCATCCATAGATTTCAGAATTTCTGCATCACTACTTACTACTAAAGGCTCATAGTATAGTTTATTACTCTCTCTGGCGATTTTGAACCTTCGATACCAATCTATATCAAAATAGCCCCGACTATAATTTGCAATGACAGGAACAAAATAAGGTATGTAACCGCATGAATGAAAGCTGTAATTAAAAGAAACCCAGGCTTCCTGCACGTCTATCACGTCCTTATTATCAACCGGAAAGCATTCCTTAAAGACTGACTTTCTAACACAAATATTACCCTCAGGATAGAGGGTCTTCTCCTTTAACCAATAATAAATAAATTCTTTTCCCTGTGGGGGAGGGTCCTCAAAGAACCGGTCATTTTCAATTCGACCTGCGAAGCCATCATATGATATGTATTGGCCCAATCCCCATACCAATGAAATATCAGGATAATTTTCCAGAGTTCCCACACAGGTATTAAGCCAGTCCTTGGATGCATATAGGTCACCAACACGGCAATAGGATATGTAATCTCCTCTAGCCATCGAGAAGCCTTTTCTGAGTGCCTCCAAGTAACTGCAATCTTTAAGAAAGACCCACCGAACATATGGAAATCGTTTCATTAAGCCTTTTACTTCATCATCAACCTCACTTCCATAAACAATAATATGTTCATGATTTGTACATGACTGACCCGTCACACTTTCAATTGTTTCTATTAAAAAAGTATCTGCATTTACAAATGGTGAAATAACTGAAACCTTCGGCACTCGCAAGTCCAACTCCACATTAAACTTTTTATCTGTTAGAAGATAATCGAAAGCACTGTTATACGTCACCACAGGAAAAGAGGTGTTAAAACTGTTTTCTGAACAGTTTATAATATCAATAGGTGGGAGGTTATAGGTTTTATAAGTATTTCTGATAGCAATCGGCATAAGCGGATTAAAATAATGATTGGTATCAAAAACAAGATGCTCCCTTTGCGTGGCCAATCCATAATAAGTATTACAATTTCTATAATATATTTTTTCGGTATCTTCTTTCTGGCCACCATCCGCACCAAATATCACAATACGAGGCGCTTTTCCTATTACCGCAAGTTGGATCATTTCCATCAAGGAGTTACCACAAATAAAGTGTAAAGGACAATCTCTATTTGGAAATATCCTTTCAATGCCAACACTAACAAAAAGGAGCTTTCTATCAAAAATTTTCAGGAATTGTTTAAGATCAAATTCATCGCCCATTAGTTCAAATGGATTATTATAGAAAGCAGAAACAAACATATTATCTTCATCCCTGTTTAAGAAACATTTAGTTTCTTCCATAAGCTCCGGCATACCTTCACGAGTACCATGCACAAACACAGATAGATGTTTACCAATCTGCTGTAAAACGCATTTCTCATGAATAAATGTATTAAAGCCAAAATAGCATATATCAAGATGTTCCAGTTCGTTAATTCTGTTTTCAAGCTCCTCAATAGATGGGCCTGATGCAAGGATAGCAACAGGTCTACCATTGACGACTTTCCGAAGATAATCAATCCTCTTTGCTGAATTTGATAAATAATCTCCGGATGTAAAATTAAGGCCTGCTATACTCACCTAAAATAACCTTTTATAATATATTATCTTATTTTTTAAACTGGCCGATTCTCGCTGCCCAGCCTCAAATAGTCAGTGTTTCTCCCCCATTAACAAGTAAACAAGAGTGCTAACGAGAAAAGTACTTGTGTTAGATAAAGAAATTGTGTTAACCACTCTCTATCCGGTTGGAACTCCCCAAAACTCACAATAACTGCACAAAGGTTTTTGATCCCTTCTACCTTCAATATGATATTTTACCCATTCCTTTCTTTCCGAGCTATTCCAAATATCTATTAATGGAGTTATTGTACAATTTCCTATTATACCTAATCCATTCGGATCAAACCTTACACAAGGAGACACCTTGCCGTCTCTCCTGATAACCATATGGTTGAGAAGATCGAGGCAAATACCTATTTCGGGAATTGTCGGTCTTTTTTTATATTTAAAACTTCCCATTGGGGAATGCAATATCCTGGTTGCGATTATACACCCTAAGCTTTTATACCTGGCTATGTCCACGTTCCCCAGGCACCTTATTATGACATTAGGTTTTCTACCCTCCTTGATTCTCAAAAATTCTTTAATCAATCCATATTGTTCTTCGGCATCCTCATCACTCTCAAACGTAGAAACCGTTAATGTGTCCAGATTCCCTATAATCTCATCGGCCTTCACTACTAATAATTTACCGTTAGTATCCATACACCTGATTTGACGTTTAAACAGTCCAGCAGCTTCTTTGAATTGTGGGTATAAAAGCGGTTCTCCATTACTGTGAAGTTGGACAACTATTCCGTCAGGCAACTGTTTAGCTATTGACGCTACCAGCTTTAAATCCATATCGCCATAATTCATTGTAATTTCCGGATGATCTCTATCAACTTTTCTCCTCCCGCACATCCAGCAATCTTTATTACACCGGCTGGTCAATTCTACATTTACCGTAGTCAAGCCATTAAAGTATCTACTCATTTTTGCCCTCATAAATCATGAATAGTGTTGATTAACCTTAATCCCCCTGTTTGAAAAGTAAAGAATCTTTAAACTGTCCTGAAGCCCCGAAAACTCGTATCCCTGTTCATATATAGATTTTTCGTATCACCAATCATCAAATCAAGCTTGTTTTTATAAAAATTTTCAATCAAGGTCGTATTAGCGTCCATCAGGCATTCATAAAATTCATCATCACTCATATCGGTAAAGTTAACTGCCAATAGATCAGAATTTACGTGTTTATTCTCATAGAAATCGGAACAATCCTTTAGTAAGCCCTTCTCAATAGCATAATAATAAAGAGGAGAACCCGGATATGGGGTAACCGGACGAATAGTACGGAGCTCTGCACCATCATTATATTTCAGTAAAAACTCTACACCTTTTCGCAGGGTCTCCTTACTTTCACCTATATTACCAAAAATAATATTAAATCCAGGGCTGATACCTGCATTTAAAGTAGCTTCAATTCCTTTAGTAATCTGCTCAGTGGTCAACCCTTTATTCATTTTCTTTAATGCTTCATCATCAAATGCTTCAATACCATAGTTAATAAAAACACATCCTGTCTCCTTCATCAACTGCACAATTTCCGGAGTAGCGTAATTTAATCTACCGTTGCAATACCATTTAAATCTAAGCTTCTCCTTCATAAATGCCTCGCACAATTCTACTACCCGTTTTTTAGAAGACATAAGCAACTCATCGGTAAAATCAATGTAAGAAATTCTATATTGTTTTTGAAGAAACTTAATCTCTTCTATAATTGCTTCAGGGCTTCTGGCCCGATACCCCTGGTCCATTCGATAGCAAAAGTTACACTTAAAAGTACATCCTCGTGCTGAAAGCACCGGCATTGCAAAGTCAGTTCTGGAAGAATTTGGATAACCCAACAATCTATAATATTCAATGAGAAATAGATCGTAAGCAGGCCATGGTATACTATCGATATCCTGAATAAGCGGGCGTTCAGAATTAACAACTACCTGATCTCCATCACGATAGGCTATTCCCGTAATCGCATGAAAAGGTTTTTTGTCTGAGATAGCGTGAATCAACTCGACCATTGTTTCTTCCCCTTCACCAATAACCGCAATATCCGCTCCTGTTTTTTTCAGAAAATATTCTGGCTCAGGAGATGGGGCTGCCCCTCCAATGATATAATAGGCAGGGCGTTCCTCTGAAGTATTCACCGCTTTAGATATCTTTAAAAGCTGCCTGTATTGGAAATAACCTCCTTGTAATCCCACACCGACTATATCAAATTTGTTTTTATTTAAGTAGTCGGTTAAATGTTCTTCAGGATAATGATGTATGTCTTGATGATAGATTTCTATGTCACAGCCTTCTTTGCGAAGAGATGCTGCAATATAAGCGATACCAAGCGGAAAGAAATGGATGTGAGACCCGTTATCATAAACTACTAATAAAATTCTCATAAAATATTCTTACAAATTACATTAAATGACCGATACT
>Ga0257124_1000430_pt1 | contig 47808 bp, 30 predicted proteins | sample SI106_150metaG_FD_190154 | JGI IMG/M metagenome (GOLD analysis project Ga0257124, IMG submission 190154) | Marine microbial communities from Saanich Inlet, British Columbia, Canada - SI106_150 | ecosystem: Environmental > Aquatic > Marine > Inlet | place: Canada: British Columbia | collected...
GTAACAGCTGTAATATTATTAGTATAATCTGTTAAATTAATTAAAGTTTCATTTTCAAAATCTTCAGGTATTTGTAAAGCAGCTTCAATTCCAGTTTGATCAAAACAACTTCCAATTTGTAAAGTTATAACACTACTAACTTGATTATCATTATTAAAATATTTAACTATTACATTAAATTCAGTATTTACTGTAATATTTTCAGCATTAATTGTAAATGGTACATTCTTTAATTCATTTGAATCAAGAGTAGTTGTTTGTGTAAGATTAATTGATTCATCAGCTGTATAAACTCTCACTTGAACATCTGTTTCATCCTTACTTCCTAGATTAGATAAATTAACATTTAATTGATTTTCTTTTGAACATGTTAATTCAGTTTTTTCAAATTCTAAAGAATCAATGATTATATTATGAAGTTCTCTTGTGATTGTAAAATTAACTTCTTCCTCAGTAACAAAAGTTTTATCTCCTGTTTGGTTAACAGCTTCTACTCTTAATTCTAAAGTAAAATCATCAGGTAAATTAGTATTATCAACCTCAAAATCAAATGAAACTGGAATTGAATTTCCTGCGTCTTGTCCTGTCTGAGTTAAAGTTCTAGTTTGGCCTAAAGCAGTTCCAGTAATTATAACTCCAGACAATCTATCAAAATAATTATTCATAACTTCAAATGTAACACCAAAATCTTGACCAGGTGCAATCTCAATTTCACCAACAACATCTTGTGAATCAACTTTAAGATTTAAGAATTCTAAAGCTGGATGTACAGTAACATTATATGCATATTCAGTTGATTCTCCCCTTTCATCATCAACTCTAAACTTAATTTCAACTTCACCTGCTAAAGCTTGAATAGTTGTTGGAGTTAAACTAATTGCACCAGTAGTTTCATTAACAAAAAGGTTAGTTGGTTCTAATTCATGATAAGTCATATTATCACTTTCAACATCATTAGCAACAATTTGTGAAGTATATCCAACTTCTTCATAAGCAACTAAATCAGTTATTGTATTAATAGTAGGGGCATCATTTTGTTCATTAACAGTTACTGTAAAATTTTCAACAGCTGTTGCATCAGCACTATCAGTTACAGTACATGTAATTAAAGATGTACCATTCCAATTTAGAGCCGGAGTTAAATTAATTTCTTTATTAGTTTCATTATATATGGAAATTAAGTTAGCATTTTCACTAATACAACTATGTAAAAGATCAGTTCCATCTTCTTCATCACTAGCAATCAATGGAACAACTATGCTTGTATCTTCATCAAAACTTTTATCACCTAATGCTTGATATACAGGAAGATCATTAACAAAAGCAACTTCAATTTGTTTTGAAACAATACTAATATTACCATCAGCTTCGGTAACTGTTAAATTAACTTCGTAAGTTCCATTCAATGTAAATATATGAGAAATGTTTCTAGTAGTATAAACAATAGTACCGTTAATATCCCATCTATAAGTAACACCATCATAACTTGTTGAAGCATCTGTAAAATTTACTTCTTGATCTTCAATTGGATTAGTATTTGTATAAGCTGCAACAGGTTCAATATCAGCAACATTAATTGTTTCATATGTACTGTTTCTATTACCATTTACATCAAATACAGTAAGGTTAACTTCATAAGTTCCTTGTTGTTGATAAGTATGTTCTTGTTCAATAACTGTGATTACTTCGCCTGCATCAGCATTAATTGTAATTTCTTCATTATCACCAAAATCTAGTTCAGCTCTAACAATTCCAAGATTATCAGTAGAATCATTTCCATTAAAAGCAACTGTCTCGCCTTCATTAATACTAGTCTGGTCTACACTTAAATTAGCAACAGGATCCTCATTATCAGATACAGTGTTTAAGCTGCCAGGAGTTCCATCCTTAAGCAAACTTGTTAGCCATACATCTTGAGCAATATCTTGTCTTTCATAACTATTTTCAGCACCAGTGTTAGCAGTATTAAGATCTATAACATCAATAACAACATCTGCTGCATCTTTTAATGTAACAACATCAGTACCAGTAATACCATTACCAATTCTGGTATCATCTACAGTATAAACATGACCTCTTGATATATCCAATGTACTTTCTTTTGGTATAATTACATAATAATTAGATGCACTATTAGATTTGAGAAATTCTAAAGTATCTTCTTGAGTATCACTAATTTTCCAACCAGTAAGGTCTAAAGCGTCATTATCAGAATAAATTTCAATAAAATCAGCAGTAAAAGTAGGTTCATAAGAAACTTCATTTAATTTAATAATATCAGCAGAGACAAATCCTACTAAGAAAACAAACATCAATCCCCACAATATTTTTTTAAACATTAATTATCCCCTTGGTTATTTTGTTTGGAGTAGTTCTACATTTTTAAAGCTTTATATGATTTAAGCATTGTAGAGTAGTAAAAAAACAAAAATAATAAAAAATTATTGTTGGTTTTTTAGTTTCATAAGCAAAGCTAATGAAACTCCAATTGCAGCTAATGCTAAAATTGCAACAACAATAAGAACAATTACCAATGCATTTGAACCAAATGCTGATTCAGTTGATGTTGATACATCTGAAGCAACAATTACACCATCTGATTCTAATGTATCCGATACATCTGAATTATCAACAAAGATAACTTCTGTTTCATCAGCACTGTCTTCTTCAGCTTCATCGTCTGTTGCTGGAGGAGGTGTTACAGGTTCATCAGAACAATCAGGAACTGTTACTTGAACAATTCTTGAATCTCCATACTTATCCTTACTTCTTTGATGAAATACTTCAATCTCAACAAAATTAGCTCCTATACTAATTCCATTAGGAACAGGTATGGTAAAAATTTCTTCATTATCATCTCCACTATCTAACTCAATATCATACAATCTTTCATTGTAATTAAAATCATCAGAACTTACTTTAATTGAGACTTCTTTATCTTTTTTACTTCCAACATTCTTAAATTCTACAGACATATCAAAAAGCCTTTCATTGCAATCAAGCTCATCTGGAACATCAACATTAATTATTCTTTCTTGATAACTTTTTTGAGTTACATCAAGTTTTAATATCCAAACTTCACCCATAATAGCCCCATTATCATCTTCACCTTCAACAAAAACTAAGATTTCATGATCACCATTATCAGCATCTTCATCAACATCAAATTCAAGAATTGCTTCTGAAGAACTTTTTGGATCAAGGTCATCTTCAAAATCTTCTTCGTCATCTATATCAATAGTACTTTCCTCTATTAAAACTCTTAATGTAACTGAATTAATGTAAATATCCTCTGGATCACTATCATCATATTTGTTATCTGCTATAACTCTAAATTCAATTACATCACCAGGAACAACATCATCTATTTTCTTATCATCACTTGAAAAAGTATGCTTTTCTTCACCATTAATAAATACCATAACTTCATCAATTTCTAAAAAATTTTCAGCTTCCATAAACAATTTTGATGTTTCTTCAAATTGAGCACCGTTAGCATTACCAATAATTCTAATAGCACCAATTTCTAAAGCCCTATCATCATTATCTTTCCTATCTGGAAAATATGAATCTAAGTCATCAGGAATAATTCCTTCAATTGTAACAGTTGCAGTATCACCGCTTGCTAAAGTACTAGGTAAACCAGTAAAATTTACTGTATAACCTGTTGCTGTATGTGTGATTGTAAGAGCAGAAATATCTACAGGACCATTATTAGTAACTGTAAAAGTTTCTTTTTTTGTAACAACTTCATCTTCTTCATCATCTGCATCAGGATTACTTCTTGCCTGATTTGATCCACCAAGAGTAATATCAATTAAACCTAATTTATTATCATTAACAGTAACTGTTTTAGTATATGAACTCACAGAATTACTATCACTAACACTATAATTAACACTATAAACACCAGAATCAGTAAAACCTGGTGCAAGAGTTACTACTCCAGTATTTGCAATAACTGAAATAAAACTTTGAGCACTTGTAACTGAGAATACACTTGTTCCACTATCAGCAGCTGTTGCTAAAAGAGTGAATGTTAATACTTCGCCTTCTGCAAGCACTTTATTTCCAGGATCTGTTAAGACGGGATTTGCGCTTACCGCAAAAGCTAAAGCAATAAATAAGAATCCAATTAATAGTAGTTTTTTCATTGATTGTGCACCCCCAATGGTTATTATTGCTCAGTAGTCACTTTGAGTTTTTAAAGCTTTATATCCTAGACGCTATAATAAAATTGATAAAAAAAGAAAATAGTTATACCTTATTTTCATCACGATACTCAGAATGTTTTTGAGCCATATTTTTACTACCTTGTAAAATATCTTTTGCTTTTTCAATAGCATCAGTCATTGAAGCTGCAAGATTTTTCTCGTGTAAATTCTTTGCCAATTCCATAATTTCATTATTTTCCATCTTAAAGATCAAAAAAAGGAGGTTTATATTATTTTCGCTTTAGAAAAATCTATATTGTTGTAGTAAATTTATCTCCAATCTTCTGAAATAGCCTTTTAGAATTCTTTTTCAAATCTTGTTTTAAGACCTTACCTATATATAGTATGTGGTCCCCTACTTCAAATTGATTTATTACTTCACATTCTAAATATCCAATTGCTTGCTTAATTTTGGGACAATCAATACTTTCTGCTTCTTCTTTTGTTAGTTTAGCTTCTTTAAACTTATCAATATGAATTCCAGAATTTCTACCAGTAAACAATGCTTTTTCTTCCAAAGTATGTGGAATAAAATTTACAACAAATACATTTGATTCATCAATAATTTTTCTTGAAAACCTTGTTTTACCAATCGCAATCGCATATAACACTGGTGAAAAAGAAACAGGCATATGCCAAGATAAAGCAATTATATTATCCTTATGAACTTTTTTTCCAAGTAAATCAACTTTAGCTCTGCAAGACACAAGTACAACTTGTCTAGGATTAGTTATTGAAGGCATCTTATTTAGCCTTTTTTGGTTTTTTTGGTTGCTTCAAAGGCTCATTTAGCTCTCTTTTCTTTTCCAATTTATATCCCCTTTCTTCTTCCCATACTTTTTCTTCACCTTTAAGAGCTAAAAGAAAAAACTTAATTACAAACAAACCAACTAAAGAACCTATCCCTGCACCCCAAAAATAAATTGACCTATTCTCAAAGATAAATTGTTCTGGAGGAAATAGATGTCCACCAGGATAAAAATTCCAATGAATGTCAAATATAAATAGCATAATTACAGAAATAACATAAGCAATAAGCAAAAACATAAAATCAGCAAAAAGTTCATCTCTTTGAATTTTACTTTTCCTTATTCTATTAAATACCATAATATTTCTTATTAAGATATTTGTTTATAAATTTTACGCCTAATCCCACATATCTTCAGGTTCAAAATATTCTTTAGGATGATCACACAAAGGACATTTTTCTAAAGGTTCGGTACCTTCATGGATACGCCCACATTTGCTACATTTCCACCTTATTGGTTTGTCTCTTTTAAACACAGTACCATTTCGAACCATTTCAAGCATTCTCTTATAACGTTCTCTATGCTCTGCTTCAACCTTACCAATTTGAATAAACAAATTAGCAGCTTCAATATTGCCTTCCACTTTTGCTTCTTCTGCAAATTTGGGATACATGTCCACTGTTTCATAATGTTCGCCTTCAGCAGCTTCTTTTAAATTAGCAGCAGTATCCTGAATTCCCTTTAACATTTTTAATTCTTCTTTTGCATGCTGCATCTCGTTTAATGCAGTTTCTTCAAAAATCTTAGCAACATAATGATATCCTTGTTTTCTTGCTACTTTAGCAAAAAAAGTATATTTATTTCTAGCTTGGCTTTCACCTGCAAATGCTGCTTTTAAATTATCTTCTGTAGTCATTTTATCCCCTCACAAGATGTATATCAAATCCTTATCTTCTTCTATAACTATATCAACATTAAATATTTTTCGAATTAATTTATCAATAACTTCTTTTTTACTAGATTTCTTAAGAAAAGTCAAAACAAATTTATCCTTTCCAACTCTTTTAATTTCATTTAATCCTTGTTCTATATCTTGAAAATTTTGTATTGCTGTAATTGATATAACCACATCAAAAAAATTATCAGGATATGGAATGTTCTCAGCAGGCGCTAACTTATATTCAATATTTTCTTTATCCCTAGCCCTTTCTAATAATTTAGGTGCAGGATCAATCCCAAACCTTTGACAATCCCATGGAACAGTTGTAAGACCAGTCCCACAACCTACATCAAGTAGTTTATCAGTCTTATTGAGACTAAGATGTCCTTTAATCAAAGAAACTTTCTTTAATTGCTCTTCTTTATGCAATTCTTCATACCCTTCAGATATTTCATCATAATATGTCATAATAAATAAGATTAGTTTAACATTTATAATAATTTGTTTTCAAAAAGTATTTATACTATTAAAATGAATTAATAATTATGAACCTAGAAAACTTAACAGGAAAAGAACATATCAAATTAGTGTCTAGAGGTAATAAAGCATTATTATATGCATTAAAGATAGCAAAAAAATTAGGCTATACCAAAGTTTTAATCCAAGACCAAGGTGGCTGGATAACATACAAACAATATCCAACTAGGTTAAAAATGGATGTTATTGAGCTTAAAACAGATTTTGGTTTAACAGACCTAAAAGATTTAGAAAAAAAAGCAAATGAAACTTCTGTTTTCTTACTAAATTCTATGGCAGGATACTTTGCACTAGAAAACATTGAAGAAGTATATAATATATGTATGAGAAAAAAATGTTTATTGATTAACGACGCAACAGGATCAATTGGTAGAGACCAAGCAAGAAAAGGTGACATTATTGTAGGCTCTTTTGGAAACGCTAAACCAGTTAACATTGGCAAAGGCGGCTTTATTGCAACACAAAATTCTGATTTTTTTAATCAAATCCAAATTTTAGAAGAAGAATTTCCTGAATTAAATAAAAAATTAGAAGAACTACCAAAAAGACTAGAGTTCTTTGATAAAGTAAGAAAAAAAATCATAAAAGACCTAAAAGGTCATGAAATAATCCATAAAGATAAAAAAGGAATTAATGTAATTATTAAATTCATCAATGAAGAAGAGAAAACTGACATTATAAATTACTGCGAAAATAATGATTTTGAGTATACTTTATGTCCTAGATATATCAGGGTAAATTGTGATGCTATAAGTATTGAGGTGAAAAGATTATGACAATAGGTCCAATTGGAAAGAGTCAAGGGATACCTAAGAAATTACCTAGAAAACTAGCTGATACTGCAAAACAAGATGATCTTCTAATAGAACAAATAATTGAAACATTGCATGACGCTCTCCAGAGAAATGATACTAAAGCACGTGAAATTCTTGGAGAGCACCGTCCAAATTTATTGCAAGATATTTCAGATCCTAAAAAAGATGCAAAACAACGAAAACTTCGGCTTCAAAGTGGACTCAGACAATATTTGAAAAGAAAAAGAGCCCTATTAAAACTTTTAGCTGAAGCATTACAAATTGATCACAACTTAAAATAAAAAGATTAATAAATAATTGAATCTTCATAGTATTATGGGAAAAGTATTTTGGATTTTCGTTGTAATCTTGTTGATAGGCGGATATATGATTAAAACTGGCTTAGATACAGACTTTGGAGAATCTGAGGACAGAAAAAACTTTATCTGGACATTTGCCAAATGGGTATTTAAAATGGGTGGTAATGTTAAAGATACTGTAGGTTATGCAGTTGCTCAAGATTGGAAACCAGAAATGTCAGATAATAACACATTCATAGTTGAAGAAATTGAATAAAAAAGGTGATTGAAATAGCATTAAAACAACCAGAAAGTATGGAAGAGTGTATATATTTCTCAAATAGGACAATGGGTGAAGGCAAAGCACGTGCTTGGGTCTTTAGAAAAGAATGTCCTAAATGTAAAGCAACCATGGGAAAACCAGTTGTAAAAGGCAAAGTAAAGATTAGAGCAGATCATTATATTTGTCCTAAATGTGAGTTTACAGAAAGTAAAGAAGAACATGAAGATAGCTTAGAGATGAACATTGTTTATACTTGCCCAGAATGTAAACATGAAGGCGAAGCAACAACACAATACAAATTAAAGACCTGGAAAGGTGTAAAAGCTTATGTCTTTGAATGTGGTGGCTGCGGTGAAAAGATTGGTATTACCAAAAAGATGAAAGAACCTAAGGTTAAGAAAAAGTAATTCACAATCCTCTAAACATCTCAGGTTTTAAACTTTTTTTATTTTCTAAAATTTCTTCTAACTGCTTTAACATTTCTTCTTTATTCTCAGGCAAACATCCGCCAATTGAAGCATAATTTGATGCATGATTACTTCTAAATATACAATATTCTAATTCCAAATCCTCAATAATAAAGTAAAGTTCTTGTAAATATTCATAATTAACTAATTCTGTAATTTCACCCTTCTTAACTTTCTCACAAAACTCAGTTCCTGGAACAACCATTAATGTTAACGCTCCAACATAATCAGGCTGCATTTTATTAAGAATTTTAGCAGTTGCTTTTGCATGCTGTTTAGACTTTTCTTTTCCGCCTATTCCTAATAATACTGTTACACTCAATTTAATCCCCGCATCTTTAATTCTTTTAGCAGCTTTAACCATATCTTCTGTTGTCATATTCTTCTTAACATCATTTAATACAGAATCATCTCCTGATTCTAAACCAAGATAAACTAATTCTAAACCTAACTCTTTTAATTGTTTAAGTTCATCCAAAGATTTACCTAAAGCACTTTTAGCAGTAATATAAGAACTAACTCTTTCAACATTAGGATAATTATCTTTAATATATTTTAATAATTCCACTAAATCTTTTTGACTAATAGAAATTGCATCACCATCAGCAATAAATATTCTTTCCTCATTATGATATTCATTATCAAACTCTTTGAGAACTTCATTTACATTTCTAAACTCAAACTTCCTTTTCTTATAACTAGGACAAAAAGTACATGTATTATTACTACATCCAAGCATAGCTAACAAGATAAATGAATTTGCTTCTGATGGTGGCCTAATTATTGCTTGCATATAAAAAGAAAAACCAACAGAATTTATTAAGGTAATGATTAAAATAGTAAAACTTATATATTAGTTGTACATTATAACAAGTAAAACTAGATAACGAGTTTTACTATGGCTACAGAGATTGCAACAAACCAAGATTTTATCACATCAATGTCACCTAAAGGACAAGTAGTGATAAGCAAGAATATTAGGATAAAACTAGGTTTAAAACCCAAAGACAAATTAATTGAGACTCTCAAAGGAAATAAGATTATTATTGAAAAATTACCTGCATTAAGTGAACTAGGTGGCACCTTAAAAGGTATGATGAAAGGAAAAACAACAGACCAGATAATGAAATTTATTGATGAAGGATGGGATACTTAGTTGATACTTATGGTTTAATTGAATGGTTTAGAAATAACAATCAGAATTATAAAAAATATTTTGAAAACCCAGAAAAATTGTATATCAGTCCACTAATATTAATGGAATTCTATTTCGCTTTATACCACGAATATGGAGAATCTCAAACTGAATTCTTAAGAGAGATTATACTTAAAAATTTCAAGTTAATTAAGATTAACCAAGCCCAATTAATAGAATCTGCAAAATTCAGAAGCAAAATGTACAAAAAAAAGAAAAAAATGTCTTATACAGATACCACAATATATATTTTAGCTAAAGAACATAACATTAAAGTATTAACAGGAGATGAACATTTCAGAAATCTTGATAATGTAGCATTCGTGAAATAGTAGATCAAAATCGCTTAAGATTTATAAATAAAACAGTTTTACAACATTATTATGACAGATAAACCTATTATTATAACAAGTGCACTACCATACGCAAATGGTTCAATTCACATAGGCCATCTTGTAGAATATATTCAAACAGACATATTTGTAAGATTTTTAAAATTAACAGGTCAAAATGCAGTTTATTGTTGTGCAGATGACACCCACGGCGCTCCAATCGCAATCAAATCTGATGAATTAGGAATTAAACCTGAAGAACTTGTTGCAAAATTTGCAAAAGAACACCAAGAAGATTTCAAAAATTTCCACATTCATTTTGATTCATACTATTCAACAAATTCTAAAGAAAACAAACACTTTTCTGACTTAATATTTACAAGATTAAAAGAAAAAGGTTTCATTTATACAAAAGATATTGAAATTACTTTTTGTGAACATTGTAAGAGGAGTTTACCTGATAGATATGTAAAAGGAAAATGTCCAAGATGTTCAGCAGAAAACCAATACGGAGATGTTTGCGAAAAATGCAATTCAACTTACAATACAACTGATTTAATTGAAGCATACTGTACGATCTGTAAAAATACACCAGTAAGAAAAGAATCAAAACATTATTTCTTTAAATTATCATCATTTTCAAGAAAGTTAGACAAATGGTTAACTGAAAACAAAAAATTACAACCAGAAATTGTTAATTATGTTAGAAACTGGATCAAAGAAGGTTTACAAGATTGGGACATATCACGAGACGGACCATATTTTGGTTTTAATATACCAGAAGAAAAAGACAAATATTATTATGTTTGGCTTGATGCACCAATAGGTTACATTTCTTCTTATACAAACTCTATTGGAAAAGATGTTATCAAAGGAGAAAAAGGTTGGAACAATTCAAGAATAATTCATTTTATAGGCAAAGATATTATTTATTTTCATTTCTTATTTTGGCCAGCAATGCTAATGGCTTCTGACTTCACTCTGCCTGAAAGTCTAGTTGTTCATGGTTTCCTAACAGTAAACGGTGAAAAAATGTCAAAATCACGTGGAACTTTTTTTACAGCTAAAGAATTCCTAGAAAAATATAATCCAGAACATCTTAGATTTTACTATGCAAAAGTCTTAAGTAAAAAAATGTCTGACATTGACTTAGACTTTAAAGATTTCCAAGATACTGTTAACAATGAATTAGTTGCTAATGTTGGAAACTTCTGTTATAGAGTATTAAGTTTCTGTAACAAATTCTTTGATTCAGAAGTTAAAGGTATTAATAAAGAAAAAGTAATTGAACAAGCAGAAGATTTATCAGAAAAAATCAAGATTGCCTACGAAAATCAGAATTTTAATCAGGCTACAAAAAACATTCTACAATTAAGTGCAGTAGGTAACAAATATTTCCAAGAAAACGAACCATGGAAATTAATTAAACTTTCGAATGATAATGAGAAAGGTTTAGAAAATTCAAAGAATTTTCAAAAAGAAGATAAGGAAAAAGCTAGGTCAGTAATTACTTTATGCGCAAACATTGTTAAAAATTTAAGCATAGTTTTAGCACCTATTCTGCCAGAATTCTCAACTAAATTACAAGAACAATTAGGGTTAAAAGATTTAACATGGAAAGATACTAAATTTGATTTTAAAAACAGAAAAATCAACAAAGCCAAAGCATTAATTGATAAATTAGAGATTCAAGAAGAAGAAACATTTCCTTTAGACCTAAAAGTTGCAAAGATATTAACAGCAGAAGTTCATCCAGAAGCTGATAAATTAGTTGTACTTCAAATAGACCTTGGAGAAAAACGTCAAATTGTTGCTGGAATAAAAGAACATTATTCCTTGGACGAATTAATTGGGAAAAAGATTATTGTTGTTTCTAACTTAAAACATGCAAAATTAAGAGGCAAAGAAAGTCAAGGCATGTTACTTGCAGGCGAAGAAGGTAAAAAAGTTGGTTTACTAACAACAAATGCTAAAATAGGAACATCTTTACAATTTGGAGACTTAAAAAATAATAAAGCTCAAGTTACATTTGATGATTTTTTGAAAGTAAAGATGAAAGTTAAAGATGGAAAGGTTTTCTGGAACAATCAAAAGTTAAAAGACGTAACTGTTGATAAAATATCTAAAGGTAAGGTTTGTTAACCAATAGTTTTATATACTATAGCCACTATACTCACTATAGAATGAGTACGACAATACAGATATCACAAGACACAAAAGAGTTAATAAGTACCTTTGGGACTAAAGAAAATACTTATGAAGATATAATTAAACATATGTACAAGCTAGCAGTAAAGGAGCAATTAAGAGAATTTTTGATGAGTTCGAAAAACACTATTCCTATTGATGAAGCCATAAAAATAGCTAAAAAGAAATGGCAAAAGTAGAAATTCTTAAATCTCTTCTTCAAGAGATTGACAAAAAGTTTAAAAATAAAAGTATTGAAGTCTTAACATATATCAAGACTCTAGAAAAATCGCCTCAGAAGGGCAAATTATTAGGCTCTATTGGTAATATTGTAATTAAAGAATTAAGATATAAGGGTTTTAGATTTTATTTTCTTGTTGATGGACACAAGTTAAAAGCTTTAAATCAAGACGAACTTGTCGACCTCCTTTTAAGATTTGTAAGGATGTCAAACAAAAAGTATCAACAAAAGATTATAGATGAAATTAAACATATACTTCGTACAATTGGTCCAAGCGGTTTTGAATAATTCTATACATCCCTAAAATAACAGTTAACTAATAAATAATTTCTGTAATTAATAATCTAATTCTGTAATATATAACAGAATACTCAGACAAAGTATTGATTAATCTGTAATATGTAACAGAATAATCTACCCATTCTGTTATTTGTAACAGAAATATAATGAATAAATAATATAATCAATTAACTTTTCTGTAACAGATAACATTTTACATTACGCATTACAGAAAAGCTTATATAGCATCAATTTAAGGATTATTAAGGGGATGGTATAGTTGAGTAAAGATCTTAGGCATCATGCTATTTATTTGTATAGCTTAAGCAATCTTTCACAAAAAGATAAAGTTAAAGTCATCAGAGAGTTATTTGGTTATAAAGATAAAAAAAACAAAAAAATATATTTACATTCTGGATTAATTGATACACATAATTGCAGAAAACTAGGAAGCAATGTAATTTGTGTTCCAATTGAACATTCATTAAAATTCTCAAACTATTTTGGTTCAAAAGGTATTAAAGTTACAATTGAAGAGGTATGGTTAAAGTGAAAACATATTTCTTAATTTTCTTAATCATCATGATACCAATAACTGCATCTAGTGCTTTAGCAAGTATTGGAGGTGTTAAAGTAATTGATAAAAATGATAAAGATGGTTATGTTAAACGTGGTGAACCTATATACATTTCTGCATCCCCTTTTATTGAAAACGATGATCAAATAACTCCTGACCAGATTAGATTAGGTGGCAGAACAGATTCAAGATGTAGTTCTTATGAAGGCAAATTATGTCCATACAGCAAAGGAATACCTTTTGGTGGCTGCTCCCCTTCATCTTGTGAATATACTTTCTCAGATAGTTTGGCAACTTCTAACTGGCCAAACCCCTTCACATTCAAGTTTTATTTATACAAAGACGATGAAACACTTGATTCACAAACTTCAACAACAATATACTTTGATGAATTAAGCCCAGTAATTGATCAACTAATTATTCCATCAAAAATAGGTAGGGAAGATATAAGAATTAATTATACAGTAACTGATAGGGCATGTTCAACTTGTGGAAATAAATGTTCTGGTCTAGATAAAATTCAATTCTCAAGTAACGACCAAATAATTGAAATAATTAGCTTAACCACAGACCCAAACGATTGTAATAGAAAAGGTTTTATTGACCTTTCAAGTGCTTTATTCGGTGATGAAGGAACTCAAGAGATAATCACAACTGTTTTTGACAATTTTGGTAACAACTTCTCAATGTCAAAGAATGTATATGTTGACAGAAGTTCACCATATGTTGACATGTCAACTTTCAAAATACTTTGGCAAGATAAAGAAGCTATAGTTGTTCCACCTTACGAAATTGATCTTGAATTTAGAGTTAACATATCTGACAAAGACCTAGCTTCTGTTGAACTTGATCTTGATTCATTTGGATTAGGCAATAAAACAGCTTCATGTGCAGATTTAGGAAACAATACTCACCAATGTTCTGTTTTCACTAAAGCTACTTTAACAGAATCAAAATCTCATACAATTACAGTAAAAGCAATTGATTCATCTTCTAACCTTGCGTCTGTCGTACAATCAACAAGAGTTGGTGTTGACACATTTAATCCAACAGTTGTTCAACTTAAAACCAACCATGTAAACAGTGAAGGTCAAAGTTTTCTATCAACTTATGATAATATATTAACAGCAGTAATTAATGACGGTTCAGATAGTGTAGGTTTTAAGCTAGCCCAAGTTTACATAGATTTAAGCCAAGTTAATTCAGGCAGAACTTCTGTTAAAGCTGACAATTGTACTTTAGTTAGCCCTAACTATGAATGTTATTGGTATGACATTCAACCAGACACAGCTGATGGTATGAAAACAGTTACATTATTATCAAAATCTAAAGATGATGCAACAAACTCTTTTACAGAATACACAGCCTCAATAAAAGTTGATCGTTCACACCCAGTTATATCTGAAATTACTTATTCACCTGCAGCTCCAACATCTGCTGATGCTTTATCATTAAACTTTAAAGTAAATTCTGGGTCAGAAGTAAGCGGTTTTGTAAACGGTTCAGAGATTTCTGCAGATTCTTTTCCAAAACCAGTTTCTTGTTCAGGAACAGGACCATATGACTGTTCTGTTAGCATAACTGGTTTAACTTCAGACCATAAAACTGGTTCAATATTTATCCAAATGAATGATGCAGCAGGAAACATAGCTGTAGCTGCAAAAACAGTTGAAGTTTTCAAAGGCGATTATAATTCAACACCCTCCTTCTTCAGAGTTAATTCAGTAACACCTGTTCCAGCATCAATCGATAAAAAAGTGGCATCACAAATTGACATAACTGTTTTTGTTGGCATTAATTTACAAAACATTGGCGGCAGCGCAGTAATTGCAGACATGGATGTAACATGTAATACAGAATACCTTAACGCAGAACCAACTATTATCAATGAATTCTCAACCAACCCATACATCTCATTAAGAATGAACTCATTAATTTCTGGTGTTGATAACGTTCCAATAAATTGTAATTTATCAATGTCTGTACGAGACACAACAACAGTTTATGGAAATCGTGAAATTAGAGATGTCTCAACAACAATAAGCATGTATGGAAATGCTTTAGGTGATATAGATGAAAACATGCTGGCTAAAATTGAAAGTATAAGTGCTGAGATTGAAGATGTACAAGGAGAAATAGATGACTGGGATGATTGGGTTACAATTGGTGGAGCAATCTGTAACATAGCTTCAAGCATGGGCCAATTAAATAGTGTTATTCAAAATGCAAAATCAACTATTTATCTATTAAAAACAGCATGGTCTACAGTAACACAAGGAACAATAGCAGGAGCAGATGAAGGTGTATTTACATGTGTTAATAGTGTATGTGCTGCATCATATGGTGCATCCTCAACAATGATTGGTAATGCTAATTTAGGAGTTCCAGCATGTGTTGCTGCATGTGGTGCATTACAAGCTGAGATAAGTGCTGGTGTACAAGCTGGTGCAGCAGAAGCTGGAGCTGATACCCCTCTTGTTGCAGAAGCAACTCATGACACATTAGGTCTGGCAGTAACAGCATGGGCTAAAGGATGCATAGGTATGGGTGGTGAAGCATGTGATGTCCCATCATCACTAGCTTTTGCAGATGCTAAAGCATGGGTAGCAGCAGTAGAATCCTGGGCAGCAACTTGCGAAATGGGAAATAGTATGCACGAGATAACTGAAAATTATCTATGGGCTAGCACATTATTACCTCAAATAAATAACATAATAGGATATTTAATTAAATTGTCGTGTAGTATTTTCTACCATTGTGCTTTATGCGATCTAGATGCAATTGGAGGCTTAATATTCTCAAGCGCAGTAAGTTTTTCTGGTGTAGGTGGATCATTAACATCTTATTTTAACCAAGCAGGAAATCAACATAGAATTAGTAGTCTTTCTGGAATTGACGGTTCAGCAGACTTAGGAGGTACAGCAAGAACATTTACTGACAAAACAGAAATAAAAGGAACAATCAATGATGCATACACCAATGCAGGATACAATTCAGATGAACAATGGAATAATTTCAAGAGCAATGCTGGATGGAGCGTAAACGAAAATAGAATGGAAACCACTGTTTCAAACTCAAAAACAGATACAAAAGATACAAAAGTAAAAAAAGATAAATCAATTAAAGGAAGAACAGAAACAGCCACAAGTGGAGATAATACAATTACTTCTAAAGTTTATAAAGGAACTTATGGCGAAGAATTTGGCCAATGGACAGATATAGGAGAAACTACAGAAATATTAAGTCCTCCAGATGCATTAAAATATGATCCATACAAAAGTATTCACTTTGCTGAGAAATGTTATTGCATTCCAGCAATATCATATAACTTAGAAAAAGATAAACAAATCAAATGTATGTATAGAAACTGCATAGAAAACATGGTTCAAGCAGGTATATCAACTAGTATTTGTGATACTGCATACAGAGAAAGAGAATGCTTATACGTTGAAGGAGCTATAGTTAAAGAATATGGTTACATGGAAGATATTCTAAGTGATTTGATGGATTGGCTTTGGTCAAACCTCCCATATTTATTAGCAGGTTTAGTTTATCAAGCTGCTTGCGCACCATATATAATGACTGGTGGACATGAACAATGTGTTGAAGCATCTGTTATAGGAATATCAAAAAGTGGATGGTGGCCTGTTAGCTGTGGTTTAATAGGTACTGCTTTAACAGTAATGCAACTCGAAAGTATATGGGATTCAGAATTCGGTTTCAACAATGCACCAGAACTTGATGGAGAAGATTATTGTGCAAGTGGTGGTTTTTAGATGAATTCAATAACTAGACATATATTATTCATAATAGCAACATTAGCAATAATTAGCACAGTTATAGCTCAAGAAATACCAGATTGGTATGAAGTTAGCCAATGGGAAATTGAAGTTTGTTCTAAATGGGGAGGTTCTGAACTAGTACAAGCTGGTGCAACAACTGCAAAACCCATTTCATTATCACAATTAACACTAACAATGCAAGCAGAAGGAATATACTTTGATGATTTCAATATTCCTAACAGTTCAGTAGAAAACCTTTACACTGTTAGCTGGTATATCCAACCAGTAGCAGGAGAAATAGAATATAACATAGTACTAGTTACATCAGACGGTTCAACAGCACCATTAACTTCTGGTAAAGCAAGCTACCAATCAGCTGGTTTTGGCCACGAAGCATTATATCATCCTTCAATATTCACACGAGCCAGAATGAACTTTGGAGATAATGCATTAGAACTACCAATCGTAACAAAATGAAAATAAAACTATATTTACTAGAACTCGCATTCATTATACTAATATTCTCAATATTAATTCCATTTTTAATATTTACAAGAATTAACATTCAAAGTCTCGAACAAATTTCTCCTGAAATAAGTAGATGGGGACAGTTTATTGAAGGTGGCAGCACAACATTTACAGAAGATTCTCGTCATGACGTAAATACAATCACAAACAAAGCAAAAGCTATCTTTTTCAAAATCATCATAGCTTTTATCACAGCAATTACCCTATTTACTTTTATTTCATCAATTATAAAATCATATCAATGGTCTTTAATAACAAATAAGAAAAGTTCAAAAAAAGCTTGGTTAAAACTTAGTGGAATATTAGCTATATGGTATACCATTTGGGTTACACTATTATTATCTTCAGTTTTCTTGCTTAAAACAGGAAATACAATAATATCTTTCTCATTATTTATAATATGGTTTTATTTTACAAATCTATTAACACCAACATATACAAAACAAAAAGAAATTCTTAAAACTATAAAAAATACTTTAAGATTAGGTACAAAAAAAGTTTACAAATTATTGCTACCATTTTTATTAACAATAACTTCATTCTTAATATTTGCCAATATCTTTGTAGTTTTATATCACCAACCAATTCAATGGTTCATCACAGGTTGGATAATATTCCCAATATTCCTGGTGTGGCATAAAATATTCATGTTTAAAAGAATTAAAAATTTAGAGAAAAATGAACAATAAACTAAATAAAAAAGCACAAATTACAATATTCATAATAGTTGCAGTAATTATAGTAATTAGTGCCATTTCTTTCTTCATTATCAGGTCACAATTAATAGAAAGTGCAAAAGAAGATGAGGTCGAAACAGCTATATGGGCAAATTCTATCAAAAACTATATCACAGATTGTATCACAGAAACATCTATTAAAGGATTTCAAGAATTAGGTTGGCATGGTGGATTTGTTGATCCAAAAGATCCTACAATGACTGGATTTAATTTTAAACAAGATCCAAACCCTACTGAAGCAGACGGCGTCTCATTATCACAAGATGGAGACCCAATTACTTATTGGTTTTATTTAAGAGCAGAAAACCTTTGTTCAAATTGCGAAACAGGTTCATTAGCACCTAGCAAAGAATACATGCAAGCACAAGTTAGCCTTTTCATAGAACGTGAACTAAAAACATGTCTAAATGAATTCCAAATATTTAAAGAAGAAGGTTTTGAATTTAAAGAAACAAACGAAATTAGCGCAACTACAACAATAGCAAAAGATGATATCCAAGTAAAAGTTGATGTTCCTTTAGACATCCAAAGAGGACAAGATAAAACACAAATAAAAACATTAAATACAAGAATAGACCTTTCTTTAACAGATATTTATGATATAGCAACAAGCATTTCTATCGACCAAATGGTTAATCAAAGATTTGAAGATATCTTTATGTTCTTATTAAGCGATTACTCTCAAGTACCTAATCCAAACAAAATCCCACCAATCTCATGGATTGATAAAAAATCAGGAACTGTAACATGGAACCTAGATGATGTTGAAAAAAGAATCAAAAACTATCTAATTAGTTCAAATATAAATTTAGTACAAGTTGGCAATACAAGAAACAGTCAAAGAATTATTGGAAGCAACCCAATACAACAAGGTGTCTACAACGCATTATATCTAGACATTCTTGATAAAGAATTCCCAAACCAAGAAGTAAAATTTTTCTATAACCCAAAATGGCCCATACACTTTGACATTTCACCAAAACCCTTGATGCCAACATCAATAAACACAGATTTCCCTTTTAGTCAAGCCCCTTCAACCCAAACCAATTACTATGAATTCTTTTATGATATTTCTTTTCCAATAGTTGTAATAATCACTGATAATAGATCATTAAGAAGCCATGGAGAAAAAGGATATACATTCATGTTTGCATTAGAAGCTAATATTAGAGATAACAAAAACCTATTACTTTGGAACCAAGGTTTGGGTACTATAGGAACGTGGAATAATCAAGTAACAAGCGCAACCTTTGGAGGTCTAATAGAACAAACAGTTCAATGTGAACAAACCAAAGCAGAATATCAATGTCCAAATAATCCAATAAACCTTTTCTACAACGACAATGCTTGTGATATAAACTGTACAACTAACTGCATTGAAACAATTCTAGAATGGGAATGCCCAATTAATAATGTAAAATATACAAACGTACAAAGATGTTCAGAAAATTGTAAACAAGAAGTTACAGAAGTAAGAAACCCTCAAGAGATTAAAACTTTATTTTGTAATGAAGAACAAAAATTATCACAAGACAATAAAATAATAGTAAAAGATAACCTAACAAACCAATTAATAGATAATGTAAAGATAGCATATGGTTGTGGAAATTATCGACAATGTTCAGTTGGAACAACACAAGCAGGCATATATCAAGAAGGCTTTCCAATATGTTATGGTGATGGTTACATTACTCTAGAAAAAGAAGGTTATGTAACAAAAACATTTGAAAATATTCCAATGGAATATGAAAACCCAAAAACAATTGAATTAAGTATAGAACCTTATCAAGAAAAACAAGTAGAAGTATACCATATTCCTTTCTCAAACCTTTACAGAGTAAAACAATTATTAGAAAATGCTTCTTCATCAGGTTACCATATAGCTGGAAATAGTGAATATGAAAATAATACAATTGTTAATGAAACAAGAGATAAATTAAGATCAGTTTTTAGAAATCTAACAAAAATATTAAACCCAACTCAAGCAACAAGAGAAGAAGTTATCCCTTGGACTTATGAGACAATGCATTTATTAAATAAACTATCACAAGAAGTAAACCAAAATCATGCAATTAGAATTGGAAACTATACAACTAAAATAGCAAAAGAAATGGAAGACATACAATTCATTAGAGATTTTGAGATTAATAATACAGCAAACATTAATCTTCAAAAAGCTAATGCTATAGCCCAAAAACCAACTCATCAAGCAATAATTAGCTTAATAGTTGATAACCCCCCACCATTATCAACTGCAAGTATTGAAGGGCCAATAACAGCTCCAATGAACATAGCACCAGGAAGTAATGGAATAAGAATAACAGTTTTAGATAAAGAAGGTGTAAACGTTACAATGGGTGATGAAAAACAATTCTTAGAAACATACCAAGCAGCAGGAGCAAGTTTAAACAATAATACAGGTAAAGTAATCGTAACACAACAAAGAATGTCTGCATCTAAAATAAGATTCTTTGTTTTACAACCAGAAAAACCAACAAATGGTGAAGACATATCCCAAATAGGCTTAATAGAAGAATATTCAAAACTATACCGCCAATATATAGAACCAGAATTTATCCAGTAATCGAGGCTAAATAGACATTAAATGCTTGTTCATCAAATAATCCATTCTCATCAATAAATTGATTAATGTCTATATCTGGTGGACTTCCAAGCTCACTAAAATCAGTTTCTGAAAGCCTTTTCAAACTGTTACAACTCTGTTTAAGATATTTGTTGGTTACTCTTTCACATACAGAATAATCAATGTCTGCGGTTGCAAAATGCATCAAACACATATCTCCCTTAGATTCAGAATCAATATTATCGCATAAAACACTTTCTTCTTTTTTCTCAGCTAATGCAGTTAAACAATCATCCTTAGTGTTAGAACTCATTATATCTGAACAATAACTTTCTTGTAAAGAAGCTTCAGCCAATCTTGAATAACAAGTATCTTGGTGTAACTGCGTTTCAAGTGAATCACATATTTTAACAGCTCTTGTTGGGTTCGCCCCACCAATAACCTTAACTTCATCTAACTTATCATATATAGACAAACCATCAAACTCATCAATTGGAACTTCTTCACATGATTTCAAACAAGAACCACCACAATCAACACCTAACTCATCCTGATTTTTAATTCCATCTGTACATGTTGGACAAACTTGACAAGAACCACCACAATCAACATCTTCTTCATCTTGATTTCTTAATCCATCGGTACATGAAGGACAAGGTACACAAGAACCGCCACAATCAACATCTTCTTCATCCTGATTCAATGTATTATCAAAACAAGTAGCTTCTGGTGTTCTTTCAAATATCTTAAAAGTGTTAGATGCTGTTGCTTGCTTACCATCATATTCAGCAATTGTTTGCAAAAAATAATTCCCAACAGGTACATCTAATAAACTTATTGAAAGTTTTTTTGAAGCTTTTGTTTCAACAGCTATTGTTTCAGAACTTGTCTTAATTATACTAGCATCATAATCAAGAATATGATTTGTAACTACAACATCAAACCTAGCTGCAGCACCAAGGTTAGACAACTCAACTATAAAATCTAAGTTTCCGCTAGTTTCAACATTCTCAACTAATATATCATTATTGACATCCATTAAAGTTTGAGGTGTTTTTGGTATAAATAAGAAAAAAGCTCCACCGCTTACCAAAACAAGAATAAGTACAACAGCAAATACTGTTGCAACAGTTGCTTTAGAAAGGTGTATTACATGCTTAACTTCTGGTTCATAAACTTGTTTTACTGCTTGATCAACTGCTTCTGGTGCATAGCCATACTTAAACAAATAGTCTTTTACCTGATTAAGTGTATATCCTGCCTGTAACTGAGTCTTGATATACTCTGCTAATTGATTTACCATCCCCAAGCTACACTTCAACAAAACTCCTATTTAAATATTGTGTTTGAAATGTCAGAATTCCACTATACTTTAATATGGTCGTTTTTGACAACCTTTATAAATTCGAAAATAAATACATTGATAAGAACTAAATGAAACAGACAATTATTTTAATTCTTGCATTATTAATTAGTTTACCTGCTATTTTTGCTATCCCTTCACTTCCTATTGAAGTATGGGGCACTATTGATACAGATTTACCTGTTTCTATAACAGTTAATGGTCAAACATATGATAATAGCATAAATCAAGACGGTTATTATCGTGTTTTAATAGAAGATGAAATAGAATTAGAAACAAAAGCAACTGTTTTAGTTAACAATAATATAACTAAAAATATTATATTAAATAGTAACAGCATTAGATATGATATAAACACTATAGAAATTCAGCTATTAAATGGTTGGAACTTAATTTCTATCCCTTCAAAAGATTATAAAGAAATATCTGACATGGGTTGTAAAATTATTGCGAATGGTTGGGAATGGAATAATGAAATATACAAGCAAGCTAGTAAAATTACTTTCCCAAAGGGGATCTGGCTATACAAATACTCAACATCTCAATGTACTACTATTAATAGTTATGACACAGAGATAACTCAAATAAATCTTAAAAAGAATTGGAATCTAATAGGTGTTCCTTTTGAAACATCTTTAGAAGACTTCATAGGTGATTGTATAATATCAGGTTATGCTTGGTGGTGGGATTCTTGGCTAAGTACATATAGAACAGTATATCCAGCAGATCATGAATCTACAAGTAACCCAGACGGACATATAATGAAACCAGGAATTGGTTATTGGGTATTTAGTAAAGGTGTTTGTACTTTATCAAGATCAGTTGCAAGAGGCGCAAAAATACTTGAATCAGATATTTCACCAGGCAGCGGTTTTGGCAGTACAACATCAACTACAACAACAAAAGAAATTGTTGAAGAAGAAGTTATTGAAGAAGAAACAGTTGTAGAGGAGATTGTTGAAGAAGAAATAGTAATTGAAGAAGTTGTAGAAGAAATAGTTGAAGAAATAGTAATTGAAGAATCAACAGAAGAAAATACAATATTTACCACAAATGTAGATACTGAAAATTATAATGATAAAGATTCATGGATATCAATTAATAATCTTAAATATCACTTTGAAAAGGCTAAAGAATGTACTCAAACTAACAGATGCTTAGTTGATGAATGTTCAGGTGAAAAACCTTGTAGATTAACTGAAACTTCATCAGGGCTTGCAATTATTGATTATGATGTTTCAAATAGATTAATATTATGCGAACCTTGTGCTGACAACAAATTCTCTCAAATTTATTATAAAAGTAATCGATAACTAAAACTCTCAAATATTTATTAACCTAGGAATTATAGTTAGAAAGTTTTTGAGATTTAAAAATCAGGGGTAAATTTTTCAATAAGACAATAAAGTTTATATAGCACTAATATCAATAGATTTCTTATGGCAGAGATGACCGAAGAAGAACAAAAAGAACTCCAGGAAAAACTTAAAAATATGTCTCCTGAAGAGCTTAAAGAATTTCAAAAGAAACAATGTATTTTCTGCCATATTATATCTGGAAAAGTACAGTCTAAGAAAATATTTGAAGATGATAAAACTATTGCTATACTAGACATTAATCCTGCTAACCCAGGCCACATACTTCTTCTACCAAAAGAACATTACGCTGTTATGCCACAACTTCCTGAAGATGAACTTCAACACATCTTCAAGATTGCAAAACAAATGTCAAATGTTATCTTAAAAGGTCTAGGAGTTGACGGAACAAACATAATTGTTGCAAACGGTATAGCAGCAGGCCAAAAAGCACAACATTTCATGATACATATTATACCAAGACAACCAAAAGATGGTTTAACATTTGAACTTCCTCAAAAGAAAATAGAAGATAAAGAACTTGACGAGATTTCTAAAAAACTTTCTAATAAATTAACAGAACTTACAGGTGTTAAATTAAAAGAATCAAAAGTTGTTGAAGGCGATTTTAAAGAGAAAAAAGAAGAGCCTAAAAAAGAAGAAGAAAAGAAAACTAAAGAAGAACCTGAAACAAAAAAAGAAGAAAAACCAGAAACAAAAAAAGAACCAAAGCCTAAAAAAGAACCTCCTAAGCAAGAAGAAAAACCAGATCTTGATGACATTTCAAAATTACTCGGTGCAAAATGAAAGAAAACTGTATACTTTGCCAAATAATTGAAGATAATATTCCTTCAAAGAAAATATATGAAGATGAAGAAGTTTTAGCAGTATTAGATGTAAACGGCGCAAGCCCAGGACACTGCTTTGTGCTTCCAAAACAACATTTCCCAATACTAGAACAAGTTCCAGACAAAATTGTAGCAAAACTCTTCTCAATAGCAAATAAAATATCTGTTGCAATTTTCGAAACATTAAGTGTTCAAGGTACAAACATCTTTGTAACAAATGGAATCTCTGCAGGCCAAAGAATTGCACATTTTATGATTAACGTTGTTCCAAGACAAGAAAATGACGGAATAAAACTAGACTGGCAACCAAAACAACTTGATGAAGAAGAAATTTCAACTGTTGAACTTAAACTTAAAGAACAAACAGATAATGTTGGAATTGAATCTAGTTCAGAATCAACAACAATTAAAGCTGAAAAATCAGAGACATTATCAGATGATGACGAAGAAGACTATATGTTAAAACAATTAAAAAGAATCCCTTAACTTATGAAAAACATCTTGTTTTTCTTTATGCTGTTCAACTACTTTTTTCAAATGAATTATTTTATTAGTTATTTCTTTCTTATGAACAATATTCTTAACCTGATTAACTGATTGTTGTTGAATTGGTTGCTGTACAGGTGTTTGTGGTTGAGGTGTTTGTGGTTGAGGTGATTGTACAGGTACTTGTTGAACAGACTGCTTTTGAATAACTTCTTTTTGTTTTTTTATAGCCATATGATGCTTAAATCGTTTTAAGAATGAAAAAAAGAAGTAAAAAAAGAAAATAAGGAACACAATAGATATCGTAATTAAAGGCATCTTTCCAGTTGAACCAAATACTCCAGCTAAAAAACTAACCTTACTTTCTTGCGCAGCTACACTAACTATTAAAATTAAACCAACGATAGTATAAAGAATAGTTTTCATTTTAATTAGGTAATGATGGTTCTGAATGTAATTCAACTAATCTATTAACTCTTGTTTCAGGATTACGTAATTCATCAGAAGTATAAGGTGTTTTATCAATAACATTCCAACTACCTATATTAGTACTAATAGTATCAATAGTATATACTTTCTTTCCATCAATATAAGGTTTATAATCATCTTTATTACCATCATTAACAAAAACCAAAGGTGCATTATAATAAGCTGCAAAAAGAGCAGCAATTAAACCACCATCCTCATTATCATAATCAGTTACTACCACACTATTATATTTACCCCATTGATCAAAATATTGTGCAGGTCCATCTGTAGTATCATAAAAATCAATCCAATCATAAGTTGAACCAGCAATCTCAAAATCAAGCAATACTGCTTTTGACTTACCAAGCTCAGTTAATTTTCGCTCTATATCATTTTCAGTAACAGGATCACCTGTACTCTTTGCAATAGCAACCATCCCATAATTATGGTCACCAGCATTATCAAACCATCTTGTAAGAGGTATAGCCAACAACAATTCTCTCCAATTGGTTATTGTATCACCAGCAGATTCAGCATGAATAAAAAACACAGTTTCACTAGAATATTTACTTCCTTTCTTTTCATTATTTGTAAAAACTCTAATCATAACAGAATCTTCACCTAAACCACCTTGTTTGTTAATACCCCTAACTTTCGTATTATAATCACCTGGTTCATAATAAGTCCATTCAGGATTTTCCTGTGTAGAATCAATATGCCCATCATCTTCAAAATCCCACCACCAACCTTCCATCTTAACTGACGGTCCTAATAACACTAATTCAAATTTAACTGGATCACCAACTGCTGCAATATAACCACTATCTGGATTAGCAATCTCAATTGGTGGCCCTGGCGCACCTGAGATAATATGCTGTTCAAATTTCAAAGCTCCTTCCTGAAAAGATTTATCAATAAACCCTAGCCCGATTACTAAAAACGACAAAACCAGCACAATTATAACAATAAATCTGACCGAAAGGTCTATTGCTCCCTTTTTCATTCAAATATCTCCGCTAAAACTGACCAAATATTAAAGTAAGTTGTCCTTTCACTAGTGGTTACAACCCATTCTCCTCTAACACAGGTCTGAACAGGGATAATATCACCAGTTCTTTGACTTGTACGATACTGCCATGTATCTTCATTACCATCATCACCACAACAAGGTGCATTATCAATTTGTCCAGCAGCATTATACCAACAATATTCTTCACCATTTGCATCACACAAACCAGGACTGTTACCTTGTCCTGCTAACAAATTACAATACTTTTGAGACTTATCTGCATCTTCCAAATAAACAACTTCTACACCATTACTACAACAAGAACCACTATTATCATCATTTAACCAACATTCATCAGCATCATCACCACAACAATTACCAGTAGCACCGCCGTTTACACCAGGACCATTCTCAACCCAACAACCTGTTTCTCCTGGTTCACAGATAACATCATCTAAATCTTTACTAAATTCTTCAGCACAAAGTGATATATCATAATCTGGATCACCAACACACCCACTTTCTATTACATCACAACTATCTGTTACAGGATCATCAATAAGAACTCCCTGTTCATTACAGATCTTATATTCAACTTCAGTAGCCATACAAACTTCAGTTGCTAAACTACTAGCAACACAACTAGAAGGTATTTTGGTTGTACTATAAGTTAAATTCCAACAACCAGTTACTGTATCAAAATCATAAGTTCCACATTCTGGATCAGCTGGTTTACCAGTACTAGGCCCTTGATCTAAACATTGATCAGGAGCACCATCACCTGCAGTTACAGAATCACATAAACCATCATTATCATCATCTTTAATACATTCACATGCAGATTCTTGAGTCTCAGCTGGTTCTTCAGTTGAGGCACATTGTTGATAAGTTTGACAATTATTAGCTGCAGTCAATGCTACCCATACTTCAGGAACATCTTGACAAACACCATTATTACATGTTTTATCCACATCACTCTTAGATATAACACCTGCTTCACATTTGTAAGTTATCTTATCTTCACATTTTAGAGTATTCTTATCTAAATCTGTTAAACAAGCACCTTGAACAAGATCCTTACCACTACAACTATCTATAATATCTACCTGACATAAATTACAATCATTCGAAGTAAATACTGGATTTGGATTAACTTGCCAACATCCATCTGCCCAACCTAAAACACATGGATTATCAGTAGGAACATTTGCTGGACCTTCTGTTGGACAAGGATCATTATCACCTACTTTAGGTGTTTTAAATCCATCTCCTGCACAGAACCCATCATTATCTACATCATTATCTACATCATGAGGACAAACATCATCATCAGCACAAAGTTCATCTAAATCAAAATCATTTTCAGCATCATTAGGACAAGTATCAATAATCAAACTAGAACCTTCTTGACAAGCTTGATCACAATTACCATTCCAAGAATCAGGTGCACCATCTGAATCAGTATCTATAGATGCAGCAAAGTCTAATGGGAATGCATCTCCTGAATCAATAGCACCATCATTATCATCATCAGTATCCCCATTATTTCCAAATCCATCTCCATCTGTATCATCTTGTTCAGTTGGATCTAGAGGGAAAATATCAAGTTCATCCTCCCTTCCATCATTATCATCATCAGGATCACATGAATCACTAAATCCATCATTATCATTATTAGGAACATCCCCATTTACATCACAATCAGGGTCATCTCCAAAACATAAATAAGAAGGACAAGTATTATCACAAATAGCATCACAACCTTTTATTGTAATTATATTACTAGGCTCCATAGTTCCATCTGCCATACTATCAGTTGGAGTAACTACACATTGCCAAGCATCATCTAAACTAGTATGTGCAGCAACTATTTTATTATTAACTTGTGAATATCGTTCTACTTGATAATTTAAATCAATTTGTTCAGCTGATAAAGCAATGTTATAAATGTTTACTTCATCAATCAATCCATTAAACTGTGAACCAAATGCACAACTATTTTGATTATTAGCATCAAAACAACCTATGGCTAGATTATTTACAGCTGTACTTAAAGTTCCTGTTTGTGATTTAGCAGAATCAAGCTGTCCATCAACATAAATCATAATCTGACTACCATCCCATACTCCAACTATATTATGCCAAGTCTGAGCAGAAACAGTTCCAATTGTTTCAACATAATCATAATTCCCAGTATTTACTCCAAATCTAATCTTATCACCAACAAGCCTTAACATAAATTGACCTGAATTATCTGTTTGAACATTTCTCATAATTTCATGATTACCAATTAAAGTGTTAGAATTAACCCAAGCTGATACAGTTAATTCACTAAGTCCTGCCTCAAGTTCTGATAAACTACCAAAATTAATAAAGTCATCAACACCATCAAAACTCATTGCACCACCAATAAGTCCATCAGAGTTCCAAACAGCACCTGAAACTACACCATCATAGCTATTAGTTGAATAATCTGTAACAGGTTCATTTTGATTATCAAAAGGTATATTTATTATGCTAATAGGGGCATTATTCTTTATCCAAGTAGTTATATTTCTAACAGAGTCCCCATCTACATCACTTGTTACTGCATTACATGTCAAATCTTCATAAACATAATCTCCAACAGGCGATGTCAAAGTCAAACTATCAACATTTGGAGCATCATTAATACCCATAACTCCAATAGTAAATGAATCTTCTCCAAATAAACCACTTGGGTCTGTTGCTGTAAAAGTCAAAATTTCTTGTCCATTCCAATTAGTTGGCGCAGATAAAGTTGCATGCCTATTTGCATCAAAGATAACAACAAGATTAACATAACCAGTTACAGTCCATATTAACTGATTATCTAAATTATCAGGATCATTAACATAAGCATTCAAATCAATCTCCATAACAGTATCTTCATCAAACTGTTGATCTTGAATATCATCAACAACAGGAGCATCATTTATAGAATTTACAGATATCAATAACGAATCTTCAGCAAACAATCCCTCAAGATCAGCCGCCCTAAAAGTTATTGTTTCTTGTTCATCCCAATCCAACGGAGCTGTAATTGTAGCTACCCTATTAACAATCTCAACAGTTAGATCTGTTGATACAGCTGTCCATGTTATTTGTTCATCAATATTATCAATATCATCAACATACTGATCAAGACTTATAGTTAAACTTGTATCTTCATCAAAGTCAACATCTGATATATCAGAAATTGTAGGAGCATCATTCTCAGGTGTTACTGTTATTGTAAAATCTTTTGTAACTGTAATCTCATCATCGGCTCCTAATTGAGTTTCTAAATCAGTAACAGTTACTGTAACAACTGTATCACCAACCTTATTAGACAATCCAACACAATCAATATACCTACTTTCTCTTAAATTACATAATACAATATCAGTTACATCTTGACTTATTGAATAAATTAAATCAGTATCACCTGTTTCAACATCAGAAGCTTTTTGGTGAAGATCAACAACTTCAATAGTTACAAAATCTTCTGCATATACAACATCATCTATATCTTGAAGTACTGGAGCATCATTCACTTGTCCAACACTTATAGTAACAGTAGAAGTATCATCTAATTCAACATCACCATCACTAACTCTAACAGTAACTTGACTACTACCAAACTGATTAGGTTGAGGTTCACAATAAAGATTTTTATTAACATCAATACTACAATCAACAACACTTAACCCAGTTTCTGCAACAATTGTATAAGTTAACTCAAATTCATTAGTTTCAACATCATCAGCACGATTAGGTAAATGAACAACAATTTCCCCTTCAGTATCTTCATCAAAATCTTTGTTATCATTTACAACAAACTCAATACTAGGTCCATCATTAATAGCATTGACTGTTATTGTAATTGATTTTGAATCTGATTTATATCCCAAATCAGTAACAGTAAATATAACATCTTCATCACCATTCCAATCAGTTGGGGCAGAAATTGTTGCAATACCACCATTAATAACAACATTAATGTCTGCCTGACCTGTTGCTGTCCAAGTCATTTCAGAAGCTTCATTATCAACATCTGTAAAGAAATCATCTAGAATTATAGTTAAAGTAGTATCTTCATCTAATGCAAGATTAGCCAAAGTAACAATAGGACCATCATTATCAGGTGTTACTGTTATTATAAAATCTTTTGTAACTGTAAGTTGATCATTTGCCCCTTGTTGAGTTTCTAAATCAGTAACAGCTACTGTTACAGTTGAACTACCAAATTCATCAGCTTGACTTTCACAATTTAAGTATTGATTATCCACAATAAAGCACGATACAACCTCACCATTAATTTGACTTAATGTATAAACCAAATCACTATCTATTGTTTCAACATCAAAAGCTTTTGAATGAAGATCAATGATATTAAATGTTGCAAAATCTTCTAAAAGGGTCATAGGATCTAAATCATCTAATATCGGAGGATCATTAACTTGTCCAACACTAATTATAACAATAGAACTATCATCTAATTCAGCATCACCATCACTAACAGAAACAGTAACCTGACTAGTACCAGATTGATCATCTTGAGGATCACAAACTAAATTATTATCAGCATCTATACTACAATCTACAATACTAACATCTTCTTGTAATGCAATCGTATAGATTAAATCAGCAGAATCTGTTTCAACATCATCTGCTCTAGCAGGCAATGATACAATTATTTCTCCAGCATCATCTTCTTGGAAATTCTTATTGTCTTCTGGATCAAACTCAATACTTGGAGCATCATTTACAGCAGTTACAGTAATTGTAATTGTTTTAGAACCTGATGCATAATCTAAATCAGTAACAGTAAATGTAACATCTTCATCACCATTCCAATCAGTAGAAGCAGAGATTGTTGCAATTCCTTCAACAATATCAACATTAATATTATTTTGACCTACAGCTATCCAAGTCATTTCACTAACAACATTATCAACATCTACAAATAAGTCATTAAGGATTACAGTTGTAATAGTATCTTCTTCAAATGTAATATCATCTAAAGTAACTGCAGGGGCATCATTTACAGGATCTACAGTGATTGTAAAATATTTTGTAACTGTAATCTGATCTCCAGCTCCTGATTCAGTTTCTAAATCAGTAACAGATATGGTAACAATTGAACTACCAGATTCATTAATTTGACTTTCACAATCAATATACCTATCTTCTCTTAGACTACATAAAACAACAACATTAGAATCCTGACTTATTGAATAAATTAAATCACTATCCCCTGTTTCAACATCAGAAGCTTTTGTATAAAGGTCAACAACTTCGATAGTTGCAAAATCTTCTAGATACACCACATCATCTATATCTTGAAGTACCGGAGGATCATTAACTTGTCCAACACTTATAGTTATAGTTGAAGTATCATCTAATTCAGTCTCACCATCACTAACAGAAACAGTAACTTGGCTATTACCAGACTGATCATCTTGAGGTTCACAATAAAGATTATTATTAGCATCAATACTACAATCAACAATATCATCCCTTGTTTGAGTAGTGATTGTATAAATTAATTCTTCTACATCTGTCTCAACGTCATCTGCTCTAGCAGGCAATGATACAATTATTTCTCCTTCGGCATCTTCATCAAAATCTTTATTATCTTCTGTAACAAACTCAATAGTTGGACCATCATTTATGGCATTTACAGTTATTTTAACTGTTTTAGAACCTGAAGCATCATTTAAATCATTAACAGTAAATGTAACATCTTCATCACCATTCCAATCCGTAGGAGCATAAATTGTTGCAACACCACTTCCAATATCAACATCAATATTGTCTTGATTTACAGCTGTCCAAGTCATTTCACTAGCAACATTATCAACATCTACAAAGAAATCATTAAGAGTTACAGTTGTAATAGTATCTTCATCAAATGTAATATCATCTAAAGTTACAGCAGGGGCATCATTTACAGGATTTACTGTAACTGTAAATTCTTGTTGAACTGTAATCTGATCTCCAGCTCCTGATTCAGTTTCTAAATCAGTAACAGATACTGTAACAATTGAACTACCAGATTCATTAATTTGTCTTTCACAATTTAAATATTGATTACCAACAATTGAACACAAGACAGCTATATCATCATTCTGACTTATTGAATATATTAAATCAGCAGAATCAGTAGTTTCAACATCTGATGCTTTCAGATGAAGATCAATTGAATTAAATTCTAAAAAGTCCTCAACAATAATAATATCATCAAACGCTGTTAATACTGGAGGATCATTTACTTGGCCAACACTAATTATAACAGTTGAAATATCATCTAATTCATTATCGCCATCACTAACTCTAACACTAACTTCGCTACTACCAAACTTTTGTGGAACAGGTTCACAATAAAGATTCTTATTAGCATCAATACTACAAACAACAACATCATCCCTTGTTTGAGTAGTAATTGTATAAGTTAAATCATTAACAAGTGTTTCAACATCATCTGCCCTATCAGGTAATGATACGATTATTTCTCCAGCATCATCTTCTTGGAAATTCTTATTATCTTCTGTAACAAACTCAATACTTGGAGCATCATTTATAGGATTTATTGTAATTGAAACTTCTTTAGAACCTGTAGCACCATCAGAATCACGAACAGTAAATGTAACATCTTCTGCACCATTCCAATCAGTAGGAGCAGAAATTGTTGCAACACCACTTTCAATGCCAACATCAATACTAGTTTGATCAACAGCTGTCCAAGTCATTTCAGCAGCTATGTTATCAACATCTACAAAGAAATCATTAAGGATTATAGTTGTAATAGTATCTTCTTCAAATGTAATATCACCTAAAGTAATTGCCGGAGCATCATTTACAGCAGTTACTGTGATTTCAAAATCTTGTGTGGTTGTAAGTTCATCTTGTGCTCCTAGTTGAGTTTCCAAATCAGTAACAGATACTGTAACAGTTGAACTACCAGATTCATTAATTTGCCTCTCACAATATAAATAACGATTCTCAACAATTGAACACAATACAGCTGTATTATCATCTTGACTTATTGAATATATTAAATCAGCAGGATTAGTTGTTTCAACATCTGATGCTTTTATATGAAGATCAATATCAGTAAACTCGCTAAAGTCTTCTAAAAGAAGTATATTTGAAAAAGAATCTAAAGTAGGAGGATCATTTACTTGTCCAACACTTATAGTTACAGTAGAACTAACATCTAATTCAGTATCACCATCACTAACTTTAACAGTAACCAGACTAATGCCAGATTGATCATCTTGAGGTTCACAATAAAGATTCTTATTAGCATCAATACTACAAACAACAATATCATCTCTTGTTTGAGTAGTGATTGTATAAGTTAAATCAGCAGTATTTGTTTCAACGTCAGAAGCTCTAGTAGGTAATGATACAATAATTTCCCCATTAGCATCTTCATCAAAATCTTTATTATCTCCATCTTCAAAACTAAAAGTTGGACCATCATTTATAGCATCAATAGTAACTAAGACATCTGTTGGTATTGAATCACCTAAAGGATCTTCTGCTGAAATAGTTATAGTTTCAGCACCATTCCAATTTGTAGGTGCAGAAAAACCAATTATGTGTACATTACTATCAAGATCAACAATAATATTTGTATTACCACTATAAGTCCATGTAATTTCATTCTTTGCGTTATCAACATCAGTAATATAATCATCTAAAGCAAGACTTGCTTCTTCATCTTCATCAAAAGTAATAGTTGTAGGTAAATTAACTTCAGGAAGGTCATTAACAGGTATTACTTCTATTGTAAAAGATGTTTCATCTAAAGAATTATCATCACTAACTTGAACAACAACTTCGCTACTACCAGACATATTTCGTTGTGTTACACAATCAATATATTGATTTGAATCTAGTGTACAAGCAATAATTGTTGAATCTTCCTGACTGATTGAATAAGTTAAATCAGCAGGATTAGTAGTCTCAACATCATCAGAGATTGCATGTAAATCTACAAGATTATCAATTATTCCTAAATCTTCATTATATTCTTTATCAGTGATAGTATCAATTTCTGGAGGATCATCAACAGCACCAACACTAATAATCAAACTATCCTCAGCAATTTCTTGTCCATCATCAACTCTAACAACAATCTGAGAATTGCCGTTCATGTTTGTTTGAGTAGTACAATCTAGATTAAGACCATCATCAATTACACAATTTACAATATTAGTATCTTCTTGAGAAACAATTGTATATATTAAATCTACTGAATTTGTTTCTAAATCACTTGCTTTGCTTGGCAAATAAATAAGATCATCATTAAACTCAGAATCTTCACCAATATTAAACTGGTCTTCGCTAATATCTTCTGGATCAAACTCAATTTCTGGTGCATCATTAAAGGCAGTAACAGTTATAGTAATACTTTGCGAAATTGATAATCCACCAAGATCTGTTGCTGTAAATGTAACCTGTTCTGAACCAAACCAATTTGCAGGTGCACTAAAATAAGTAACATGTGTTTCTGAATTAATATCAACAATAATATTATCTGTTGAAGTCTTAATCCATATAATATCAACATAATCATTATCTACATCAAACAAATAATCATCTAAATCAATATCAGTAGATGTATCTTCTTCAAATGTAATATCAGGTATTGTGCTTGTTAACCAAGGAGCATCATTAACATTAAAAACTTCAACATCAAAATTATCTGTTGTAACAAACCTACCATCACTAACAGCTAATTCTACATTAGATAAACCAAATTTATCATCTAAATGACTACAACTAACATACCTTTCTCCATCAACCCAACAACTAACAGAATCAGGATTTGTTTGTGTACCTAAATTATAACTTAACTCTTCATCTGTACTTTCGCTATCACTTGCATACTCATACAAGTCAACCACATTAGTATGTGTTGCAACTTCACCACTATAAGCAGTGTTTGGTATTTCTTCTGTTAACTCATCAAACTCTTGTTTAGGTACAGATGTAATTGTTGGAGCAGTATTTACCCCAATAGTCAAAGTATTAGAGTTAACTATCTCACCATCATCTTTACCATCTGTTGGAGTTACACTACAATACCAACTTTCGCCTAAATTAGTTTCAGCAGAAACAATCATATCATTACCCTTACCTTCAAGACCTGCTTTATAATTAGCAATTATTTGTTCTTCACTTAAAGCATAATTGTATATATTTACTTCATCCATTTCACCCATAAAACGATTTAGATTCCCTGAAGGAGGTACAGATCCAATTAACAATGGTCCATTTCCACCTTGACAAGGGGCAGAATTAATAGTACTATCTTCTCCAACAAAAACACCATCAATATAAAGTCTTAATAAAGATCCATCAGTAGCCCCAGTTATTTGATGCCAATTCCCATCATTTAACCAACCACTTGTTAGAACATAATCTAAAGAACTAGCACCATTACAAGCAAGAACACCAAATGTCATTCCACCATTCTCATTAGTGTTCATCAGAAACTCGTAATTAGCACCTGCTGTGAATTTAGTTAAAAGATACATAAGATCATCACTTGTTGTTTTAACCCAAAGACTAGCAGTAAATACTCCACCAAATTCAAATATATCTTTATCACCTAAATCAACATAATCATCAACACCATCAAAACTCATAGCACTTCCAACAATACCTGTTGTTTGAGTTGCACCATTTATTATTCCATCATTCTCATTTCCAGAATAATCTTTAGCTTCTCCACCTTCAAATGGAATGTTTAAGACTGTTAAAGGTTGTCCGTTTTTATTCCACCCATAAACATTTCTTATAGGATCATTATCAATATCTGAAGTAAAAGAATTACAAGTTAAATTTTCATAATCAAAATTCTTACCTGATAATGTAGTTAATGTAGGATCTTGATCATGAACTGGTGCTGAATTAATAATTACATCAAACTCATAATTTGTAACTAACTCATTACCTGTTTTATCAAGTAATACATTACCTTCAGGATCTGTTGCTGTAATCACAACCCTATATAACCCAGATTCATAATCATAAGTAACTGGCCAACCAACCTCATTCCAAATAAGATCTAAAGCAATCAACCTATTTACATTAACATCTCTCTTTGTCTGAGATGTAACATCATCAATAATATTTTGAACAAAGACCCATTCATTGCCATCAAACTTCTCAACATTCATAACAAAGTACAATGACATATCTTTATCACCAAGATTCTCAATCTTACTTTGATCTTCTTCAGGTGTTGTTTTTTCTTGACCTAAAGAAGTTGCTGTATAAATATAATCTTCAACAATAGCAGGTTCATTATCAGTAAAATAAGTACTTCCTTCAACAATAATATCATTTCTAGAATTACCTACACAATGAGTAGCTGGACTGCCAGTTGTTAAACCATCCTGGTCTTCATCTACATAAAGATCATCCACATCTTCCCACATATTCTGGTTATCTGGATCACAATCAACAACAGCTGTCTGAGTTTGACTAAAACCAGCAGGCAAACTATTCCCATAACATACAGTAGATATATCATTATTATAACCATCATTATCAGCATCTAGATAACCTTGAGCTTCTATCCAAGCATTAACATCACCATCATCACAATCTCCTGAAGCTATAGGATTATAACTAGATTCACTTGATTTCCAATTTGCAGCTGTTCCACTTCCACGCTTACAATCACTAACAGCTAAATAATAACCATCATTATCTTGATCAAGATACCATGTAACACCAGGATGTTCAGCAGCATCGTTGTTATCACAATCAACTTCATTATACCTATCCCACAATCTTGGATAACTTCCTTCTGCCATTGTCCATTTAGTATTACCAGTTGGATAACCATCATTATCATTATCAGGAGCAAGACTCCAAGCACCAGTATCTGTATAAGTACTCTTAGTTTTCATTAGGGCAGTAGATTTAGGTGTTGCTTGATTACAATTAGAATAACGACCAGAATCACAGAAAGTATAAGCCCTGACATTATATTCATTATCATATTTAGTATTCTTACCTAAAACTCCTTCCCCATTTGATATACTACCAGTTGCAAAAGAACGTCTAATTGTAGTAACCCAACTAGAATGGCCTAATAATGCTCCATAATTACTTGAACCAGTCACTGTAGCTGATGAGAATGAATCATCAAGCTTAGAATCCATAATACCTATACCAACCAAACCACCAACAGTATTAGTGCCTATAACTTGACCCCCTTCAACATTTATAAAATAAACACCACCACCACCAGATATTCCTCCAGCAATGGCACCAACATACTTTTTACCTCTAACATACGGATTTACTAATCTAATATCTCTTACTTTACCGCCTACATAGACCTTACCACCAGCATCGGCAAACAAACCCACATAATTCTCAGATGGACGATTGATATTTAAATTAATTATCTTTCGACCCTTACCATCAAATGTTTTTTTATAACCATTAGGACACAAAGGCTTAAACCCTTTACCATCCCCATAATCAAATCCTGTACAATCAATATCATTAGCTAATTCATAATCAGTATTACAATTAATATCTTGTAATTGTTGACAAGTACTAATTGTATTTGCAGCTTCAACTTCAGAAGCTTCTGAAGCAACATAAAGAATAGCAGCATCAACTAATCCAGGCGGATCTGTTAAACCAACTGTTTCACCTTCATTATAAAGGTCTTGTAAAGTCTTAACTTGGAACTTAATATTGTCAGCATAAATTGGAATTTCAATTATTTCAGTATAATTCATTAAACCAAGTGTATCTTTTGCATATATTCTAAATAACCTTGTACCATTTGTCCAATAAGTATCTTCATAATAATAAATAGAATCATGATTCAGCATTGTATAATTAGTTTCAACATCATCAAGTGTAATCCCGATTAAAACATTTTCAACAGCTGTTTCATCTGTTATTTCTGCAGTAATATTAACTAACTTACCAATACCAACATCTAAAGGATAATAAATTAATGAATTAACAGCAGGACCAGTTAAATCACACCCCTCATCTTGTTCGCCATTACAATTATCATCTATACTGTTATAACATACTTCAGTCACACCGGGATTAACAACGCCTAAACTATCATCACAATCATCTGCTGGTTCAAGGATACAACCAGAAGGAACACATTCAAAAGTACTACAACTATCAGTAGGGACATTACTAATATAACCATCCACATCTACATCACAATAATAAACACTAACTCCACAAACACCTAACTCATCAACACCACTAACACAGTTATTATCTACACCATCACAAACTTCACTATTTCCAGGATATGATGCAGATTTTGTATCATCACAATCAGTATTATCTTCAACATAACCACTAGGCACAGAACATTCTTCAGCAATAACTTCTAAATTACCAAAAGTGTCACCATCTAAATCTTGATAATAAGTGGTCTCAACACCTTCATCAACACCATTAACACAATTATCATCAATCAAATTACAAATTTCAACAGCACCGATTTTAACTGCAAAATCCCCATCATTACAATCAATACCTTGGGAACTTGAACAACCATCAGGAATACATTCAAAAGCATCACAACTACCGCTTACACTAGAACTCAACTGACCATCACCATCATCATCACAATAATAAGCGTTAGTTGGACAAACATTATCTTCATCTACACCAGCAGCACAATTATCATCAACACCATTACAAACATCATTTTGTGAAGGATTGATATTTACATTATTGTCAACACAATCAGTATTATCATCAACATAACCGTCAGGTGCACTACAAGCTAAAGTAGTTTGACTAGCATCACCATAATTATCATTATCAGAATCAAGATAATAAGTTAATTCAACTTCTTCATCAATTCCAGCTACACAATTATCATCAATTTCATTACAAATTTCTGTAGCACTAGGATTAACACTAGATTTGGTATCGTCACAATCAGTATTATCTTCAACATAACCACTAGGCGCAGAACATTCTTCAGCAATAACTTCAACATTACCAAAAGTGTCACCATCAGAATCTTGATAATAAGTTGTCTCAACACCTTCATCAACACCATCAACACAATTATCATCAATCAAATTACAAATTTCAACAGCACCAATTTTAACAGCAGAATCCCCATCATCACAATCAGTACCTTGGGAACTTGAACAACCATCAGGAATACATTCAAAAGTATCACAACTACCTCTTACACTAGAACTCAACTGATCATCACCATCACCATCACAATAATAAGCAGTGGAAGGACAAACATTATCTTCATCTACACCAGCAACACAATTATCATCAACATCATTACAAACATCATTTTGTGCAGGATTTATATTTGGATTAGCATCATCACAATCAGCACTATTATCAATATAACCAACAGGTAAAGTACAAGCTAAAGTAACCTGTGCAGAATCACCATAATTATCATCATCAGAATCAAGATAATACGTATTTTTAACACTTTCATCAATAGCACCATCACAATTATCATCAATCAAATTACAAGTTTCTGTAGCACCAGGTTTTACACCTGATTTTGTATCATCACAATCAGTATTATCTACAACATAACCATCAGGTAAAATACATTCTTCAGCAATAACTTCAACATTACCAAAACTATCACCATCAGAATCTTGATAATAGGTGTTTTCAACACCTTCATCAACTTGACCATCACAATTATCATCAATTAAGTTACAAACTTCTGCCACACCTGGCTTAATACTAGATGTTGTATCATCACAATCATTACCTTGAGAACTTGAACAACCATCAGGAATACATTCAAAAGTACCACAAGTTCCACTTACATCAGAACTCAAATAACTATCTGAATCCGTATCACAATAATAAGCAGTAGAAGGACAAACATCATTTTCATCTACACCACCAACACAATTATCATCAATACCATTACAAACATCTTCTTGTGAAGGATTAATCAGATTATTATTATCAACACAATCAGTATTATCTAAAATATAACCACTAGGTGCACTACAAGCCAAAGTAGACTCACTAGGATTACCATAATTATCATCATCAGAATCAAGATAATATATAGTTTCAACACCTTCATCAATAGCACCATCACAATTATCATCAATCAAATTACAAGTTTCTATAGCACCAGGCCTAACACCAGATTGTGTATCATCACAATCAGTATTATCTTCAACATAACCATCAGGTAAAATACATTCTTCAGCAATAACTTCAACATTACCAAAACTATCACCATCAGAATCTTGATAATAGGTGTTTTCAACACCTTCATCAATTTGACTATTACAATTATCATCAATCAAATTACAAGTTTCTGTAGCACCAGGCTTAACATTAGCTGCCCCATCATCACAATCATTACCTTGAGAACTTGAACAACCATCAGGAATACAGTCAAAAGTATCACAAGTTCCACTTATATCAGAACTCAAATAACTATCTGAATCTGTATCACAATAATAAGCATTAGTTGGACAAACATTCCCCTCATCTACACCACCAACACAATTATCATCAATACCATTACAAACATCTTCTTGTGAAGGATTAATTAGATTATTATTATCAACGCAATCAGCATTATCTAAAACATAACCATCAGGTGCACTACAAGCTAAAGTAATCTGGCTAGGATTACCAAAACTATCACCATCAGAATCAAGATAATAAGTAATTTCAACACCTTCATCAATAACACCATCACAATCATTATCTATCGTGTCACAAACTTCAGTTGCAGCAGGATTAATACTTGCATCTTCGTCATCACAATCCACATTATAATTATACCCATCACCATCACTATCACGCAACAAAAGCTCCCCAAAATAATATGCATTCACAGCACCACTCCAATAACTATCCCAAGTTCGGGTTTGATCAGTAGTAAGTTGTAAAGAAATAGGTGGTGTTGCAGTTGAAGCATCAATTGTTGTCCAAAGATATGACAAATCTGGAGATATCTGAGAATCACAAAGCCCTCCTGCAGCAACGTTAATAAAATCACAAGAATGACTATTAACAAAATTCATTACAAATCTTGGACTTTCTGAAAAATGACCAACATAAGTATAAACCTCCTTATTAAGTTCACATGTAACTGGACACCCACACTCAGTATACATCTCAGGATTTAGATTAGCAAGTAAACTACATGTACTATCATACGCAGTACTATAAACATTAACTCTTGCATTTGTAACAGGATTTCCTGATTGATCAACCAAATCCCCCACAACATTATTCTCTACAATAGCAAAAATACTTGGAATAAACAGTAACAACAAAACCAATACAAAAGCTTTCTTATTCACTGTTCAACACCTTTTGCAATTCCATCACTTTCTGATTGTTTGCACATTTGTATAATTTTATTTTTCCGACCATCACAACTTCCACCAAAGAGTTCTCGAGGATATCCCTCATTATTCTCATTGTTGATGCTACAGGTATTTTTGCTTTTTCTGAGAGTTCTGTTAATGAAAAAACTTTTTCTTGGTCTTTTAAGAAAAAAAGGTAAAGTGAGATTCGCCTCATATCTACTAATCCTTTTAACAATTTGAGATTCATTACTTCTCAATTCACATCCAACCTTTATAAGCTTTTTCATTTTTGCCACATTCTTTTCAATTATTTATTTTATTTTCAAATATTGCAAATTACTTTTCATATCTGAAAAATAACTAAGGCGTCACCTCAACATTTTGTGACATCTCAACTTTGTAACCCTCTCCTGGCTTAATAATAAAATTGTCAGCACCACATTCACTCCCAGAGTCACAAGAGATTAAATTAAAATATGGGGTTTCTGAATTTCTAGCTAACTTATGTACTCTAAAGACACCAGGCATATTATCCATCAAAGATTCTGCAGTATGTTGAGTACTTGAATATGGAACAGATATCCAATTCTCAGTATCCAAAATATTATCTGATTCTTGACCATACAAATTAATTGAAGTAGAACCTCTTAAGATCCCTCCAACAACTGTAACCTCAGAATCGGAGCCAACTTCAACACCATACCCTTGACCTGGCTGTAAGACAAAATCATCTTCTCCACAAGCATATCCTTTATCACACGAAGTTCTATCAAAAGTACCTGCACCTCTTTGCAATTGATTGATCCGATAAACATCAGGAACCATATCCATAAAAGATGATGCAGTATATGATACATCAAGTGCTAAACTAATCCAATTCTCTGTATCTCTAAGATTCCCTGTATCTGGAATACCATAAAGAACAAAAGTTTGTTTACCAAGAATCTCTGGAGTCAATTCTTCATAAATACCATTAACAGAAGAAACCCGATAATATCTTACAGGGTTACCAGCAAAATTATCATCAGTAAAGCTGACAACATCTTCTCTTGATACTACAATAGGTGATATTCCTTCACACACACTATTGGCACAATTATTACAATTTATCAACGACGAATCTTCAGAAAAGAAATTACAAGATTGTCCAGGATCCAAAGATTCTAAATTACAACTATCTACAAATCCATAAGGTGTCGTACCATATTGTACTGCATCAATTTGGTTCCAATCAAGATTATTCCCAAACCATATTGCACATCTTGATAAACAATTTCCTTGATAACATGCCTTATTTGGATCACAGTCTGAAGTACAAACATCTTCAATAACAGATCTTGTAATGTCACCAGATAATGCACTAGTATCCATAACATCAAGACTATAAGCATTTGAAGAATAATAAACATTGTAATCATTTACACCCTCAATTGGCAACCATTCAAGCTTTATTGAACTATCACTTACTTTATTTATTGTAAACTGTTCTGGTGCATTTGGAACACACTCCTCATTTTGTACACCATTACAATTATCGTCAATACCATTAAAACAAACTTCTGATAAACCTGGATTAACACCTGATTTTGTATCATCACAATCAGTAGAATCTTCAACATAACCATCAGGTACAATACATTCTTCAGCAATAACATCTAAATCACCAAAACCATCACCATCTGAATCTCTATAATAAATATTCTCAACACCTTCATCAACTTGATCATTACAATTATCATCAATCAAGTTACAAGTTTCTAAATTACCTGGTCTAACATTAGCAACCCCATCATCACAATCATCGCCTTGAGAACTTAAACAACCATCAGGGATACATTCAAAAGTATCACAAGTTCCGCTTATACTAGAACTCAAATAACTATCTGAATCTGTATCACAATAATAACTATTAGAAGGACAAACATCATTTTCATCTACCCCTCCAACACAATTATCATCAACATCATTACAAACATCATTTTGTGCTGGATTGATATTTACATTACTATCAACACAATCAGTATTATCTGAAACATAACCATCGGGTGGGCTACAAGCTAAACTAGTTACACTAGCATCACCATAACTATCATCATCAGAATCTAGATAATAAGTATTTTCAACTCCTTCATCAACTTGACCATCACAATTATCATCAATCAAGTTACAAGTTTCTGTAGCATCAGGATGAATCACAGAAATTGTATCATCACAATCATTACTATTAGTAACATAAGGGTAAGGTGCTGAACACGCCTCAATAATAACTTCAACATTTCCAAAGCTATCTTGGTCAGCATCTTGGTAATAAGTATTCTTTACACCTTCATCAACTTGATCGTTACAATTGTCATCAATTGCATTACAAACTTCTGTAGCACCAGGTTTAACATTGGCTGTACCATCATCACAATCATCGCCTTGAGAACTTGAGCAACCATCAGGAATACATTCAAAAGTATCACAAGTTCCGCTTATACTAGAACTCAAATAACCATCAAAATCTGTATCACAATAATAAGCAGTAGAAGGACAAACATCACCTTCATCAATTCCAAGGGCACAATTATCATCAACATTATTACAAACCTCATTTTGTGCAGGATTTTTATTGGGATTACTATCATCACAATCAACACTATTATCAATATAGCCATCAGGCAAACTGCAAGCTAAAGTAGTTTCACCAGAGTCCCCATAAGTATCACTATCAGAATCCAGATAATAAGTATTCTTAACACCTTCATCAATAACACCATCACAATTATCATCAATCAAATTACAAGTTTCTGTAGTACCAGGCTTAACACTAGATTTTGTATCATCACAATCAGTGTAATCAGCAACAAAACCAGTCGGCACAGAACATTCTTCAGCAATAACACCTAAATTACCATAAGTATCACCATCCAAATCTTGATAATAGGTAGTCTCAACACCCTCATCAACTTGACCGTCACAATTATCATCAATCAAATTACAAGTTTCCAAAGCACCAGGTTTAACATTAGATAAACTATCATTACAATCATTACCCTGAGAACTTGAACAACCAACAGGAATACAGTCAAAAGTAATACAAGTTCCACTTACACCAGAACTCAAATAACTATCACTATCATCATCACAATAATAAGCAGTAATAGGACAAGTAGCAAATTCATCTATTCCATTAATACAATTATCATCAAGACCATTACAAATCTCATCCCTCGAAGGATTAACTAAATTATTATCATCAACACAATCAGTATTATCAGAAACATAACCCTCAGGCACACTACAAGCTAAACTAGTTTGACTAGCATCACCATAAGTATCACCATCAGAATCAAGATAATATGTATTTTTAACATTTTCATCAATAGCACCATCACAATTATCATCAATCAAATTACAAGTTTCTGTAGCACCAGGCCTAACAGCAGATTGTGTATCATCACAATCAGTATTATCTAAAACATAACCATCAGGTAAAGAACATTCTTCGGCAATAACACCAACATTACCATAAGTATCACCATCAGAATCTTGATAATATGTGTTCTCAACACCTTCATCAATTTGACCATTACAATTATCATCAATCAAATTACAAGTTTCTGTAGCACCAGGTTTAACATTAGCTGCCCCATCATCACAATCATTACCTTGAGAACTTGAACAACCATCAGGAATACAGTCAAAAGTATCACAACTACCACTAATACTAGAACTCAAATAACTATCACTATCTATATCACAATAATAAGCATTAGTTGGACAAACATTGCCCTCATCTACACCGGCAACACAATTATCATCAATACCATTACAAATATCTGCTGCATTAGGATTAACAGCATCATTATCATCAACACAATCAGTATTATCTAAGACATAACCATCAGGTGCACTACAAGCTAAAGTAAATTGGCTAGAGTCACCATAATTATCACTATCAGAATCAAGGTAATAAGTAGTCTTAACATTTTCATCAATAGCACCATCACAATTATTATCTACTGTATCACAAACTTCAGTTGCGGCAGGATTAATATTTGCATTAGTATCATCACAATCAATATTCTGATTATAACCATCACCATCAGAATCACTTAATAGAATTTCTCCAAAATCATACGCATTTACAGCACTATTCCAATAACTATTCCATAACTGATTTTGGTCTGTAGTAAATTGTAACGGTATTGGTGGTGTTGCAGTTGAACCATCAACACTTACCCACAAATTGGATGTAGTCGGATTTATTTCTGCATCACAAAGCTGACCCTCTAAAACATTAATAAATTCACAAGAGTAACTCTCTGTATAATACATCCTGTATCTTGGACTTTCTGAAAAATGACCAAGATAAGTATAAACATCATCACCAAGTTCACATGTAACTGGGCACCCACATGCAGTATACGCATCAGAATCTAAACCTGCAAGTAAACTACATGTACTATCATGTGCAGTACTATAAACATTAACTTTTGCATTAGTAACCTGATTTCCTGATTGATCAACCAAGTCACCAACTACATTGTTCTCAACAATAGCAGATATACTTGGAATTAATATTAACAATACAATCATAACAAAAATTTTCTTATTCATTTTTTAGTACCTCTCGCAAATTTATATTTTCAATTAAATGTTTATATACCATTATGGTGTTACCTCAATATTTTGTGACATTTCAATCCTATAACCTTCTCCAGGTTGGATTACAAAATCATTAGCACAATCATACCCAGAATCACAAGATATCATAGTAAAATATGGAACACTTGAACCTCTAACTAACTTATGTATTCTAAATACACCAGGCATATTATTCATCAAAGACCCTGCAGTATATTGTGTACTAGAATATGGAACAGAAATCCAATTCTCAGTATTTAAGATATTACCAATATTTCCACCATACAAATCAAGTGAAACAGAATTTTGAATCGCTTCTCCAACAACTGTAACTACCGAATCAACACCAACTTCAACACTATAACTTTTTCCTAATTGTAATACAAAGTCATCAGAACATTCATAACCATAATCACAAGAAATCAAATCAAAACTACTTTCACTACGTTCCAATTTATTTATCCTAAATATTCCAGGAATCAATCCCATAAAAGATGATGCAGTATATGATACATCAAGTGCTAAACCAATCCAATTCTCTGTATCTTTAAGATTCCCTGTATCTGGAACACCATAAAGTTCAAAAGTTTGTTTACCAAGAACAGTCTCACTTAATTCTTCATATATCCCATTAACAGCAGCAACCCTATAATACCTTACAGAATCTTCTACAAAATTATCATCAATAAAATTAACACTTTCTAACTCTTGGCCAGGGGATGGTTCTAAACCACCTGTACCTGGCGGTATATCTTCAACACTTTCTAACTCTTGACCAGGGGATGGATCTAAACCGCCTGTACCGGGTGGTATACCACCAACAACAACTTTTGTAATACCTTCAGCTAAAGCAGCAGGATCAATATTCTGTAAACTATAAGCATTTGAAGAAGAATAAACATAATAAGTATCAACATTTTCAACTGGCAACCAATTTAATTCAATTGAACTATCAGTTAACTTAGTTATTGTAAACTGTTCTGGTGCAGTTGGTCTACAAGGATAATCAGCATCACATAAATCTCCAACACCATCAGCATCACAATCATTTTGTTCAGGATTATTTACTAATGGACAATTATCCACATCACCACAAGACCCATCACTATCAATATCATTATTAAAATCTGCTGGACATACGTCAGAATTATCTCCTACACCATCTTCATCAAGATCATACTGTTCATTAGAATCTAATGGGAATTTATCTATTTTATCATTCAAACCATCATTATCACTATCAGGATTAGTTGGATTAGTTCCTAATTGAATTTCTTCACTATCAGTCAAACCATCACTATCACTATCAGGATTAATTGGATTAGTACCATAAATATTAACTTCTTGGCCATCAGTTAAACCATCACTATCAGTATCAGCTATGGTTGGATTTGTACCATAAACATTAACTTCTTGATCATCATTCAAACCATCACTATCAGTATCAGGATTAGTTGGATCAGTGTTATAATTATATTCATCAAGATTAATTAAAGTATCATCATCAAAATCAGAAGGTGCATCTTGACTTAAATCACCAAAATGAGTTATTTCCCAAGAATCTGA
>Ga0257124_1000432_pt1 | contig 47589 bp, 46 predicted proteins | sample SI106_150metaG_FD_190154 | JGI IMG/M metagenome (GOLD analysis project Ga0257124, IMG submission 190154) | Marine microbial communities from Saanich Inlet, British Columbia, Canada - SI106_150 | ecosystem: Environmental > Aquatic > Marine > Inlet | place: Canada: British Columbia | collected...
CAATATTTTGTACAGTAATTTCTGGCTTGATGGTAACAACAATATTTAACTTTTTAAGACTTTTAATGATGCTCAGAATACTCTTATCAACATCACCCATTGTTCTTGCTCCAGTACAAACAACTTTTCCTGAAGAGAAGACTAATGCTGATGTTTTTGGATCTTTAATTCTTAATACTAATCCCGGAAATTGTTCAGGATTATATTCAGTATTGGGTAAAGTAGCGGCCATTTTCTCTAAAGGTACTTCTTTTTCTAAGGCTGTTGAAACTACAATATTAACAATTTTAATTTCTTTTTTACCCCATTTTTTAGAATTTTTTTTAGGATTTACTACTTTTGCATTTTTTGCCATTTTTTAAATTCCCCCAATTTGATTTATAAACTATTATTTCCTTTATAAATAAACTAAGACTATTTAAACATTCCCTTTATAAATGATGTTTTTTGGAAAATGTATATACCCTTGCTTGGTTTCTGATGGAACGTTTTTAAACGTTTATATAGCAGTTTTAAAAGAATATTTGCATCGGAAATGGTGCTTTGGTGCAAACTTTTTTAAAAGAGATTTGTATTTTAGAAAATATGGATTATACTCATGTTTTATTACGGTACGGAGAGATTTTTCTGAAAGGAAAAAATCGGGGAACTTTTGAGAAAAAGCTAGTTAATAACATTAAAAAAATTGTGGGAATAGATGTTAACCGGATCAGAAGTAGAATAATTGCAGATTATTTTCCTGAACATCAGAAGTTGAAAAATGTTTTCGGTTTAGTATCTTATTCTCCTGCTCTTAGATCAGAGAAAGATGTTGAAGAAATTAAGAAAGCTGCTTTAGAAGTTTTAAATGATCAACAAGGTTCATTTCGAGTTGAAACTAAACGTTCCGATAAAGAATTTCCTATTAAATCACCAGATTTAAATGTTATTATTGGAAAATACATTGAAGAAAATTCTAATTCGAAATTTAAATTTAAAAATCCAGAAATCACTTTACATATTGAAATTAATCAAGCTGGAGCTTACATTTTTACAAAAGTAATTCCTTGCTTTGGCGGTTTACCAACCGGAGTGGAAGGAAAAATTATTTTATTAGTTGAAAATTCTGCTTCGTTATTAGCAGGATTATCATTCATGAAACGAGGTTGTGATATTGTTCCTGTTGCTTTTAAGAAACAAGATATTTCTTTATTACAAAAATTTTCTCCAAAAGAATTACAGTTAGAAGTTGTTAAAGATCTTTCTGAATTTGCTGCTGAAAAACATCTTGAAGTTTTAGTTGTCGGTGATAACTTCGAAAACAAAAAAGATTACCCTCTTGATTTAATCTTCAGACCATTGATTGCTTTTAGTGACAAAGAGATTTTAGAAAAATTAAAAGAATTTAATTAAGTAACTCTTCTTTCAATTTACAAGCAGCACAAACTTCATTATTAGCCGGTTCACCACAACTACAAATTTTAATTTTAGAATTACATTGTTCTTTCTGCCTTTCTTTTATTAATGGCAGAACATCCAAAAATGATTTTACAATCCCATGTTTTGTTCCCGGATACTTTTCTTCAAATTCGTTTAACATTCCTTTAACTTGAGAACGATAACCTTCATGAGAATAAATGCAATCACAATAATCTAATTCCCAACCTTTAATTTTTGTGTAAAGTTCAATTTCATGATTTGAACAGAAATATAATGGTTTAACTCTTCTTACAAATAGTTCGTGTTCTTCAACACCTGTAATTGGTCCTAAACCAGCAGATAAAGAGACATTAGCTTTGAACTGGTTCATTAAAATTACTTGTGCTTCATCATCTAAATTATGGCCAGTAATTAATTTAGTAGCTTTTTCTAAACGAGCCTGTTTGTTCATGATATATCTTCGCCATATCCCGCAAATGGTGCAAGGTTTCTTTCCTAACTCTCTAATTTTTTCTGCAGACTGATCTAAAGTGGTAGAAAATTCATCTTGAACATTAACAATTTTTAGTTTAATCTCTTCTTTCTTACAAAAATTCTTTAGATTTGCTAAAGATTCATTTCTATGTAATTTAATCCCTTCGTCAATTACTAATGCAAAAATATTTTCTGTTGGTAAACTATACTTTTCAAAATATTTCTTGATTAAGTATAATGCAGCCGTAGAATCCTTTCCCCCCGAAGCAGCGACACAAATTTTATCGTTTCTGTCAATTAATTTGTATTTTTTAATAGTTTTGAAAACTTTTTTTTCAAAATATTTTAAGAATTCTTGAGGAGATAATTCTCCGTGTTGTAAAACTATCTTTTCATCATAGTTCTTGGTACAAGTTTTATCCACTAAAAAGCTATTGCTTTTTTGGGATTCTAAAAAAGTCTTTGCTTTTTTATAATCTTTATCGTTACATCCCATTGTTTTCTTCGGTCTCCAAATAAGGCCTTAGTATTAATTAATTTTAATCAGCACTTTATAAAGCTTTTGAGATTTATTTACCAAAAAGGTGTAACGCTTTTTGGAAATTATAAAAATTAAATTTTTAGTGATTTGTTGGTTGGTAGTGAAAATTACAAAACCTTTTAATATGTTGAAAATATCATTAGGGTATGAAAGATTTACCTAAGAAATATTTGTCTACTAAAGACAGAAAAGAAATGTGGTCTCAAGCAAAGAAAATCATTTCTAAAGTAGATAAAGAATTAGATTTTTCTGAGGTGTATGCTGTTGGTAGTATGATTTCTAATAAGAAAAATCCTAATGATATTGATTTTGCTATTGTTACAAAATTAAAAAATAAAAAGTCAAATTCTGCTTTTCCTATAGATTTAATCATTTTGCCTGAAAATGAAGATTTACCAGATTATTTGCAATTCTTTGAAAAATATATGAAGAAAAAATATGGTTCTTCGTTTAAGCCAATAAAATTAAAGTAGATAATCTTTTTAAAGAATCTTTGTTTATTAATGATTATGCACAATTTAATCCTAGCTAAAGAAGCAAAAGAACTTTCAGAACTTAGTAAGAAACTAGGTTTTACTAAAACGATGTTCTTGGAAAAAGATTTTGTTATGCTTAAAGCTAAAAGTAAAAAAGAATTGCTTAAAGAAATCGGTCGTGCTAAAGGAAAATTAACTATCTATAAAACAGAATCTGAAGAATTGTTACGTTTCGCTTTAGAGAAAACTAAAGTTGATCTGATTTATGGCATGGAAACAATTAATCCTCGTGATTCTGTGCATTTTGTTCGCGGTGGATTAGATCAAATTACTTGTCGCATTGCTGCTGAGAAAGGTAAAATTATTGCTTTTTCTTTTTCTGAAATATTGAATGCTAAGAATAAAGATAAAATCATTGCGCGAATGAAACTTAATGTTAAATTGTGTAAGAAGTATAGAGTTAAAATGTATTTTTCTTCTTTTGCTAAAAATGAAAACGAATTACGTTCTGCACAAGATTTGTTTGCTTTCTGGAAGGTTCTGGGCGGAACTAAGAAGAATTTAGAAATTTAGAGATAAATTTATAAAATAGTTTACATTTTAACAATTATAATGGCAACTACAACTTTTAATATTTCAGATGAACTTTTACCTAGTGTTAATTCTATTGTGAAAGAGTTTAACTTTGAAAGCAAGGAAGAATTTTTTCAGGAAGCTGTTAGAGATAAAGTTTTAGAACTAAAGAAAAAACTTTTTTTTCAGGGTAGCAATAAAATTGCTGAAAATTTAAATAAAAAGAAAATTAAAGAAAAAGATATCTTAAACGAATTTAATAAAAGAGTTCATTCTTAATGAGACCAACAATTGTTATCGATGCTAATCCACTCATTTCTGCTTTAATGGGTGGTTTTTCTAAAGAAATTATTTTTAACCATCATTTTGAATTTATTACTACTGATTTTACCATTAAAGAAATTGTTAAATATCTTCCTTACATTGCCAAAAAAGCAGACGTTTCTGAAGATTTTGTTAAATCACTTCTTGATTTAATTCCTGTAAAAGTTTATGAATTTAAAGAATACCGGGAAAAAATTAATGAAGCTAAATTACTGATAAAAGATAAAAAAGACGTTGATATTCTTGCCCTTACTTTGGCTACTGGTTGTCTTTTATGGAGCAACGACAAACATTTCGATGGAATAAAAGAAATCAAGTTAATTAAAACTAAAGATTTTGTTTGATTTTCTCCGTAACTTTTATAAATCATTTCTCATTATAAAGTAACAAATAACTTAATGGGGTGATATTATTATGAAAATAAACAATTTGGTAAAAGATTTATTCAATTCAATGCGAAGTAAAGCAGCAATCACAACTTTAGCAGCTGGTCTGGCTTTAGGCGGCGCTTATGGCTGTGGTGATACAATTATTAACAACAATTACGGCAGTGAAGATGTCGAAGAGAATGGTACTTCAGATGGTGAACCAACTTATGAAGGGATTTGTGATGATTATTTGAATATTATGCAACAAGATAAAGATTATGATCCTGAAGTCCATAGTGATTGTTTAGTTTGTGAACCAGAAACATATTATGATGCACTTCAAGACAAAGATATAGCTCATATTTTAAGAAAACAATGTGCCATTGTATATTGTTCTATTGTTGCAAAAAATGACCCAGATGATTGGAATGAAAAAGGTTACGATTGTATTGTAAATTTCGGTTATGATTGGAATTAATTAACTTTTTAGTAAAATTTGTTTTACTTCGTCGTTACTTTTATAAATAAAAGGATATTGTTATCTTATATTAGATTATGAAAGTAAAAAGAGGGATTACTTTAGTAGCTTTATTATCTTGATTTTTTCCGTAACTTTTATAAAGCATTTCTCATTATAAAGTAACAAATAACTTAATGGGGCGATCTTACTATGAAAACAATCGATGATAAATTAAAATCAACTTTTTTACAGAAGGCAAGAAGTAAACTTGCTACTTACGGAACTGCTTTGTTTCTAGCAGTTGGCGGAGTAGGCGCTTGTGGCGATACAATTATTAACAACAATTACGGCAGTGAAGATGTCGAAGAGAATGGCGGAGAAAGTGATTGCGATAAATTATGTGATACTTACTGGATAAAGTGCGGTGGATTAAACGTAGAATATTCTCTTGGTGAATCTTATAACGATTGTCTTGAGCAATGTTCTTCTTTTTCTGAAAAAAAATCTTCATTTAAAAATATTATATTTGAATATGAGGGCTTGAATGTACCAGCATTAGAATTATTTAATTGTATATCCAATATTGACGATTGTAATGATTTGTCTTCTAATATTTGTGGTGCTAATGATACTGATTTTTTTCAAGTAGCAGAAGCATATTATCAATGTGACCTTTGTGAAAAAGATGGTGGAAAATGTGAATCGGCAATTGAACATTGTGATGGTGAGGAAGAATGTGTAGCGGCATTTGAAAAAATTTATACACTAGGTTGTTCGAATAATGGTATCTGGAAACCACTCGATTAAAAATTTAATTTTCTCTTTATCTTTTTCGTTACGTCAAGGAAAACCATTCATTTCCTATCAATAAAAAAGTGATCTGCTCAACTTTTTTTTGGTTGGTTTTCTGACCCTTCTTTTTCTAATTGGTGATTTATTAGATGTTAACTACCAGCGAACATACTGTTTGAAAAAGAAGATTTTATAAATAAAAAGATTATTGTTTATAGTAATATATATGATAAGTAAAAAAAGAGGGGTTACTTTAGTAATTTTAGTTTTGTTTCTAATAGTTTTGAGTTTCAATACAATCAGCGAAGAACCTTTAGAACAAATAACTTTTTCCAATAATGATATTGAATCATATGAAGAATTGGATGTTGTTGGTGAAGATGATGAAACCGAGGGTTGTAATTCTTATTCTTCAACAGGTCCTTGGAAAAATTCATGGTTTCATGACAAAGAAGCTTATAACCAATTTTCTGGTTTTGAACAATCATTACTTATAAATTCCGATGTTTTGAAAGTTAAAGCAATTTATAACTCTGGAGGTTTTGAATGTAGTTGGAATGAGCATTTGAGTAAAGAGGGGTGTTATATTTTTGCCGCTGAACTTGATAGTGGTAAAAATAATGATGATTGTGCGGGGGTTTTACTTGAACCAGGTTATATTTTTGATCAAATTGAACAAAAAATCATTGTTTCAAGAGGTGATTCAACAGAAAAAGAAATCGGAGTCACATTTCCACCTAATGAAGGTTATGATAATGATGATGCTATAAATTATATTTTTAATTGTGATTTATTTAGAACATATAAAGGATTTTCATTTATCTGTGCAGATAAAAAATATACTTTTTTAAATAAAGGAAATCAACAAGTTACAGAAAATAAAAAAGTTTGGTTAAAATGTAACAAAGACGAAGTTGATAAATATATTCAATTAACGAGAGAAACAGAAGTTTTTATTGAATCTGAAGTTGATGAACCAGAATTAACAGAAACAGAAAAAGCTACTGAAATTGTAATTTCTCAAGAAGTTTATCAATGTCAATTATTAAATGACAATTATGTTTGGGTAAATTTAGGAGATTTAACTTGTGATTTAGTTAACTGTGATAATTATCAAAATGTATGTGAAGATCAAGGTTATTCCTGGCAAGAAAACCCTTCTTCTGGAAACAATTGCTGTGGTGATGATGGCTTAGATGATTTTACCAAAGAAGGATCTAATTCAGCAGGTAATTATATCTGTTTGAAGAATGATAAAGAAGTAATTGGTTATAGTGGTGATTCCGAAAAGGTATTTGATAATAGTAATTGCGGAAAAGAATGGTGTTGGGTGAATGCTATTGGTGATGTTAATACTGGTGGAGCAAAGTATAACATTTTTACCATTAAAAAACCTCTTGAACAGGCTTATGATATTGTTTCTAATAATAATCAATGGATTACTTGTGATCAAAATTATGGAGAAAAACCGATTGATGATTATCAAACTTATACTCCAGATAGTTCAGGAATAGATGATGTCAATAAAATGATTAATAGATTTTATTGTTACAACGAAGGAAATCATTGGAGTTGGGCAGAATGTGCTCGTGAATTGAAAGACAGAGAAAATAAAGGGATAAAAGGAAGATATCCCGGAGAAGGATTAAATACTTTATCTTTGCTTAAAGATGGAATTGTTATTTCTGAACGCTACGGAGCAAATATTGATATTAAATTTTCAAATTATTACGAAGATTTTTATGGTGATGATTATCTTTTTGATTTTTCTGGTTACACTCATCTTAATTTCATGCTCCAATTCTGTGAAGAAATTGATGAAAGCTGTAAAGCAATTGGTAAAGATGATTTATCACAACTTCCCGCAAATGTTATGTTAAGAATTTTTGGTCCTAAAGATGTAAATAATATTTATGATGAAGACTTCATTCCACTTTTTAGCAAAAGTGTTTTAGGTGATGTAATTAATGGTCCTCTTTTCTCACAAAGTTTTATGCATGTAAAAGTAAAAATTCCTGAAAATCTTAAAGTGGTTAGTGGTTTAAGAATTGATAGTAATCCTTCTTTAAATAAAATTAAAATTAAAAATGTTTATTTAACTAAGACTGGAGATAATCCTCTTTGTTCTGGTCAGGATACTTCAGCAGAAAATGATAATTCTTGGATTACTGATGTCGATCAAAATTCTGGAGAAGTTACAGGGGAATTTTTATGTAAAAATCTTTATGGGGATAATGCTTGGTTAGGTAATTACAATGAAGTGGATGATCCATCTGCTAGTTGTTGTGGTAATACTGCTGCTGAATATTATTCCGGAGAAAGTAAAGAAATTGGGCCAGCTGAAGGCCTAAAAGTAAAACATGGTTGCTGGAATTCGCAACCACTTGCTAATGAACAAACAACAATGAACGTTAAATTTGAAGTTGATTATTCGGAAGAAGAGGTTACTGTCAATTATCCATTTATGTTGCCAAAAAAATCTGATTTAATAATTTCTGGTTATGAACTTGACTGCGATAATGATTTTGAAATTGGTGATAAGATCTGTAATCAGGAAAGTTCACTTGATTATTGTATTGGACAAAAGAATATAAAAACATGTATCGGTTTAAAAGATAATTTTAAAAAACCCCCTTATTTATTTTGTTCGACTCTTTATTCTCCTCAAGAAGGAATAGACAATTATGAATATCAATTTTCAACTTCTTGTTATTCAGATTGTTTATCGGGCAAATCTCTCGCAGAAGCCACTATCGAGAAAAGTTGTGTTAAAAAAGATCAATTGATTGAAAAAGATGGTGGATCAATTTATCCCTCTCAATATTCTCAAAATAAATTCGAAATTTCTTTTGAAGAGGGTATAAAATTAGTTTCCACTTTAACTTACAATCCCGATTTAGCAGACGATGATGGTTATTATGGGGATTTATATACGAATACATTAATTGATAAATTTACTATTGAAAAATCTACCAATGAGGAGTTAACTAACGCTTATTTTTATCATTCTTCACTAGGTATGTTTACAGAACTCTCCATAGAACAATTTAAAGAATTTGGAACTGTTGATATTTATGCAGAACCGCCTGCAGCAATAACCATAGATGAACCATCAACATTAACCTCAATAACAAACCAACCTTTCATCTATCCTTGTAACGCTTCTGAATGTCTTTACCCTCTTCCCGGAATCCCTGAAAAAGGAATTACTGTAACTAATCCTAAACCAGACTTGTATGAACTTTACTTCGTTACTAATGAAAATGATGATTATAAAGAAACTTTAATCTCTGGTACTGATACAATTAATCAACCAGCAAATCTGTTAGTAAAAAAAGTTGCTCAGCAAGTTGTTTTCCTTAGTCCATTCTCAGAAGAAGAACTTGTTAACCCAGATTTTTATGCAGAAGATCCTGAAATTGGTTTCTATGGTTGTCAAGCTGCAAGTTTTATTGAAGACCAACAAGACCTCAATGGCAATCCTGTTTTAACCACTAATGAACCTTACTGTTCAGTTAAAGAAGATTTCTTTTGTGCTCCATCTGTAACTCTTGGAACAATAGATAAATACACTGCTATTAATTCCTGGAGTACAGAAACGTTGACTAAAGTTGGTTATGAAGAACCAGTAGAATCTGGTATCGATGAAATTGAAACTTACTTTGAACAATTAGATTTAAAATTGAAAGAGGGAGAAACAAAACCTTCCAATGAAAGAAATTTCACTGCTCCCGTTTTACCTGCAAGAAATTTCATCCCTAACGCTGAATTTCAAGTTAAAGGCGGCAAATTATCTTATTGGGAAGTCTTCGAGGGCTTGGAAGTTGAAGATACTGAAAACGAAGTTTTTGAAAAGAAAATAATTGATATCCCGGCTGGCAAAACTCTAAAAACTGAACGAATCGCTATCCCAAAAGATTCAGAGTTACAATTCTCCTATTCCGGAACAGCAACAGCAACAATAACTTTAGTAGATAAAGATGGTAAAGCAACTCTTCCAGCTTCCAACACTTTCCCAACGGCTCAAAATTCATATTTAACAATTGAATTCACCGCAGGAACTGTTGAAGAACCTTTCTTACAATTAGTAGATTCCTTAGGACCAATAACAGATTACTCTTATACTCCTAAAGACGAAATTCAACGTTCCGGCTTAGCCTGTTGTCCACAAGATTATTGTTGGAACGGCTATGCTTGTATTGAACCGATGAATGAAGAAGAGTATTATACACAAATCTCTGAACATATTGATGACGATCGTAATTATCGTTGTATTGCTGGAGAATGGAAAAATTCTCCAATTAAGTGGGATTGGAACGCCGAGAATTGGGGCTTCTGTGAAGATAATAAACAATGTTTTGTAACTAAAGAAGGTAATTTAGAATCTGAAGCAAATTTTTATGACAACGATCTTCTAACTGAAACTCCTCTTCCTCCAATTTGTATTGACAACGAAGAGTATGTCTTAGACCATTATTGTGAAGATGGCGATTGGAGTAGTAGAACAAAATTCTTGGCTACTAAACTATTAGAAGTAGCAGAAAATAATGATGATGATGATTATATTCTTTATTGTACAAATTATCAGGATGCTTTAATTTTAGAACCTAATGCTGATAATTCTAAACTTGGCGGCGGAACACAATTAACTATAACTGAAGAATCATCTGACCCACTCTCACCACCAACTGAAGAAACAATTTATACTTGCTTTAACACCCTTCCAGATACACTCTTTAAAACAGAAGAAAACACCTGTATCAATAATGTCTGTGTCTTAAAGTTCGATGATGGGGCAAAGAGAGCTTTTGGTACAACGTTAAATAAAGAAATTACTGATACCAATTCATTTCTCCAAACTTTAAATATTGTAGATAATTTTGAAACTATCTGTGCAGGCACTACTGATGTTATTAAATGTGATTTGTCAACCACTAGTGTGGAAGGCGATTTATGGTACATGCCTGAAATTAATGCTGTAATCTATAGTAAGCAGGGAATTCAATTAGATTCCACTATTCTAGATACAGTTGTTGATTGGTTTAAAGACCTTTTCGGAATTGATTCAGAATTGTCTGGCCAAAACCTTTTCGTTCAAGAAGCTAAGAATTTCAAAGAAATTTATTTACTTAGTAAAGGCGATAAGAAAGCTAAAGTGATTAAAGAAATATTTCCTGAAAATAAAACTTTGATCGCCGAATTTGAAAACTTTCAAACACCTGTTTGTGATTATGTTAATCCCTATAAACCGGAAATTGCTGATTTAGAAATTTTGGAAGAACTTTCTGGAATAAAAAAATTAGTTTGTACGGTTGATAATGAGACAAATATTCAATCAGTAGAGATCGCTGCTGACGATGAAGCTTTAGATTTCGTTTGGCCACAATTGACTGGAAAGTTACGGGTTGAAGAATAAGTTTTATAAGTTACTTAATTATTATTTCTATTATTATGGTAAAAAAGAGGTTAGGTAGAAGTAGTTGGAAGAATAAAGGCCACACAAAAAAACTACGTTTTTTGGGCATGCCTCCAAATAAGTCAGCACAAATCACAGTTTTTCTTATCTTGGGTTTGTTACTTCTCTTCATTTTCATGATTACTATAAAATTAGCTAGTGATACTAAACTATCTAACCTTGAAGCAGAAAAAGAAAGAGTTGTTTCTAAAACTTTTAAAAAAGAAGCTTTACGTATTTATGTTCAGGATTGTTTAAACGATGCTTTAGAAGCAGGTTTAGTTCTTATTGGTAAACAAGGTCGCTTGTGGCAAGGTCAACCAGGCGGCACTAAACCGTTCGTTGAAGAGATCACAGGAGTAACTTACCAACCAGGAGAAAGAATTTTTTACGGAATTAGTAATGAAAATTATATTCAACATCAGAACGCTTATCCTTGTGAAAACGATTCTTATGCCCCAGAATTTTGTCAATACCTTTATCCCAACACTTCTATTGGTTTTGGTTCTCGGGAAATAAAAACAAGTACTATTGAAGGTGATTTACGAAAATATTTGATTAATCGAACAATTTTTTGTGTGAAAAATTTCACAGAATCAGAAATTTCTGATAAAACAAAAATTGAAGATACGAAAATTAATTTAAAACTTGACTTTACTAATGATGGAATTAATGTTAATGTTGAATATCCTTTAAAATTATCTTTGGGTAAAGAAGAATTTTTTCACATCTCGAAATTTGATTTCTTTTATCCTACTAAGTTTAATATTTTGTTAGATGCAGCAGTTGCCCGACCTCTTTTTTATGATTGGAAATTCATTGGGTTTAATTATACTGAACAAACTTTACAAAAAAAGAATTTTGATTATGCTAGTAATGCCGATAGCTGTGATGATAATGTTTGTCAAGGAACTTTGTTGTATGATAAATATGAATCATTAGCAATAGAGATGGATAATATTTCTTTAGCTAACGGCGATACCATTTTAATTTTCAAATCTCCGGAAATTCTTAATTTGCCGGAACCTTATGAATTCAGATTTGCTATTCAGAATCGACCCCCTGCATTAGATTATGTAAGCCAGTTCCCTTGTTTTGTTGAAGATGATCCTGATAATAGTTATGATTATTTGGCCATTCCTGGCCACGATGATTACGGTGAGATTGATATCACTTTGAATGCTTTAGATGCCGATGGCGATGTAGTTACTTATGGTTTTGATTCAACAGAATCACTAGAATTAATAAATGATAATAGCGATGATCCAAAAAAGTTTATTGTTAAAAATGTAGATTTACCAGCGAAAATATACCACCTAGAAGCAACAGCAACCGACGAACACGGTTTAAGTGATTGGCAAGAGGTAAGAGTTTTGGTCGACGATTCTTTAACTTTTGGTCCAGAAGATTTTGAAGTTTTTTATCCTTATATGGTTGAAAAAGGTAATGAACTTGTTCCTTATTCGGATCTTGTAGAAACATTTATTTCTTCTGAAGATCCTTTTTTTATTAATGTCACTTACCCCAAAGTAACTTATGGGGATTTTCCTACATTAAAATTAGGATATCAAAAAGGGGAGGAATATGATGAATTAGCTACTTTACCTAAACCAGAGACTTTATCTGATCAACCAGTTTGTTATGATTTATCTGGTGTGGATGACTTTTGTAATCCAAATTCTTATTTTTTAAAATATGAATTATTAACTGAATCCCCTGAAGAAGGTATTTCAGGTGGAGTAGAAAGTACAGGGAAATTGTTACTTTCTTCTACAAAAAATTATTGTGCTAATAATCTTGGTTCAAAAACGGAAATTGATGTTACTATAAAAGAATGCATCCCTCATGTTAATCCTGACCATCCTTTTCCTTATATTAAAAATGATGATAAAAAGTTGTATCAATTATATGATTGTGATGAAAATAATGATAATTGTAAAATAGATGAAGATTTCAGTCCTTTCTTAGCAACACACGTTTGTTGTAATCCAGATTGGGAATATTATGAAGCTGATGATTTTCATGAATGTTATAGAGAAGAAGAAGAATTCGGTTGTTTTGGTGGTACAGATGCAGACCCTATTGGTGGTTCAATCTTGGTTAAAAGAGTTCCCGTAACTTATTGTTCTGGTACTAGTGGAATTGTTTGCGATGGTGATAAAAAATCTCCTCCTGAACCCCATGAAAATAAATGCGGTAATGAAGACATATATTTAAATTGTAATAAAGTTGATCAAGTTTTTTGTAAAGATGAAGAACCTTACTCTTATGATTTCGTAAAAGGTTTCTTTTGCGACGGAGATTATGGTTGTGGAAAAGGAGGAACTGCTTGCACAGAAATTGCTGTTGATGCTAATGGAGATGGCAGTTTAGGTAAAAATGATGAATGTCGTGATTGTAACTCTGAGGATATTGGCCCTTGTTGGGATTTAAAAACCGGACAACCAGGAAATTGTAATGGCGCTTCGTGTATCCCTATCACCTGAACAAATTTAAAATGAATAAAACAATAACAATAACAACATTAACCCTCCTCCTATTGATCAATCTAGCATTAGCACAATCAGGCTGTTTTCTTTACTCCGATAGCCCCGCCCATTGTTCGGATCTAATTATTGAAGAAGCGGAAACTGAATGTTTTTTCTATGAAGATTGTGTTTTAGAAGAATCTTTCTTCCCAGAAGAAAGTTGTAATGATGAAGAATTATTTACCGAATGTAAAACCATCTTTTGTAAAGATACTTGTTCAAACCAATTGTTGAGTCAATGTAAATCTGGAGCAGTTCCTGCTGGAGAAGAAGAGTTATGGTGTGTTAAAGGAGGTTGTTGTCAATTTGCAGATTATTGCCAATACAAAACTAGTAAAGGTCTTTGTGAAATTGAAGCAACAAATAATCTTCAAGATTTTTCATTTACCGAATCTTCAGAAAAAGAATGTTTAGAATCATGCGCTCAACCTCAAGAAATTGATGTAATTGAAGAAACTAATATTACAGAAGAAAACATTACTCAAGATGATTCAAATAAAAATTTATTCTGGCTTTTCCTCTTGATGTTTACCATTATCGTGATTATGGTTATTCACCATTTTTACCACTTTAATTATTTCAAAAAGAATTTTTGGAATAAAGTAAAACATCTTTTTGCTAAAAAGAAAGAAATCATTAAAACAAAAGAAGAATTGAAATGGTACTCTCCATTATTCTCTACTCCTGCTTCCAGAAAAAAGGTCAAATTACTAAAACAAAAAAGAGAACACAAAGCTAAACAAGTGCAACGAGAAGATTTTCTAGCTGCGGTTGGTTTAATCCCTAAAAAGATTACTAAAGATGAATTTTCTATATTAAAGAATGTTGTCAGTGCTCACCACAGAAAAAATAAATATCATCCAGAACCGAAAAAAGAATATTTTCATAATCTTGAACAGGTTGTTGATAAAATAAAAGAACGGGAAGAAAATTTCAGAGAAAAATTAACTCATCCTAAAAAATTCAAAGAAAAGAAAGATGTTGATGAACTTATCAAAAGATTAAGAAAAATAGCTAAATAACAACAATATTTATAAAGTTTTTACTATTTGACAGTTATAATGAAATTAGAACAAATAACTGAGAATGAATTTAAACCATCACGTTTTAAAAATTTCCTAACTACAATTTCCAAAGGAATTCTTTATGCCACTATCCCTTTAGCCTTTGCTACTAGCAGTGCAGGTTTATTGTCTTGTGATAATGGAGATAATTCATTGCAGGATTGTGTTTATAATAGCGAATGTAAAGGCGCTCGAATTTGTGTTAATAACGAATGTGTCAATCCTCCCGAAGAACCTGAAACTGTTAATGAAGATAATGATAATGATGGTTTTAAAGCAATAATTCATGGTGGAACCGATTGTGACGACTTTGATGATTTCATTAATCCAGAACAAACAGATTGGTGTGATGGAGTAGACAATAATTGTAATAATCTTACTGATGAAATTGGTTGTGGTAAAATATATTTTATTAGGGGTAATGGAACAATTTTTAATATTAATTTAAGTACTTCAGAAGAAACTGAAATCCCCTATTTTTCTACGCTTCAAAATTTTAATTTTTCTCATTTCCCTAAGATTTCACCAGACAATTCTAAGGTTTCTTTTGTTGATTATGACCTTATGGAAGGTCAAGGAATTCTTTATTATTTAGACATTGCAACTTCAACGGTTAATAAAATTGTTGAAGGTCCGGGAGTTGGAGAACACTCTTGGTTATCAAACAATAAAATGGTTTATAGTGGTCGTATGAATGGCCCTAAAGATATTATGGTTTCTATTGATCTTGATGGAAGTAATAAACAAATTTTGTATACCAAACCACTTGCTGAATCTGCGTCAGGACTTTATCTTCCTTTCGACACTTCTCCGGAAGGGAAAATTGCTTTTAGTATTTCTCCAAACGGAACAAAAGCTTTACGAGAAATTTATCTTATGAATGGTGATGGAGACAATTTAATGAGATTAACTAATAATGGGGGTTGTAATTTTGGCCCTGTTTTTGGTGGTGCAGATAAAATTTATTATACCTGTTCTCCAGAAGATTGTTTTCCTGACGACAAGAATCTTTGTTCAATTTCTCTTGATGGTTCTAATCAAAAGCTAGAATTTGAAAAATATTATGGCTTACTTTTTAGTCCAGACAATTCAAAAGCACTCATGTTTGGCAGAGGTGTTGAAGATAAAGTGTGGGATTTTAAGTCATCGGAATTATTTCAATTTCCTTGGATAGATTATAATTCTCTACTTACTTGGAGAAAATAAAATTATAAAACACAGATAAAAATGAAATTAGAAACTATTGCTGAAAAAGAATTTAAACCAACTCTATTGCAACGAATAAGAAATTCTACCAAAAACAAATTTGTTTCTTTGTTTGCTTTAGGAACTTTCGCTTTTGGCAGTTGTGGAACTAGTCAAGAAAATATTTCTTGTAAAAAAGATAATGATTGTCCCGGTCAAGAGTTATGTATCGACAATTATTGTGTTGAAGACAAATCTTGTAATCACAATTTTGATTGTCCTGAAAATGAATCTTGTGAAAATAAGGTTTGTACTAATTCTTCGGCAGATATTCCTAATACTACAAAAATATTGAGCAATAATGAAGCATCTTATTTGTCCGTTATTTCTGCAGATAAAACCACTTTAATCTTTGATGATGATTCACAATATGCTCAAAATTTAAATAACGGAGACGTAATTGTTGCTGGAATAAATAACAAAACTCCAAAAGGAATTTTACGTAAAGTAATCTCTACAACCCATTATGGTAACCAAATAACAGTAAAAACTCAACAAGCTACCCTTGAAGATGCAATTCAAAACGGAACTGTAAAAGCGCACCTTGATTTTTCTGAAGATTACCTCAATAAAGCAGATGCAGTTATGGATAATGTTTCTGTCGAAACTAAACAATTTCCACTTTCTACAGGATTGAATATTAATTTTGATAATACTAATCTATACAATAACATTCTTTTCCTTGACGGCAATTTAGACATGGCTTTAGGTGCTGATTTAGAAGTAGATATTAGTTGGTTTAAAGTCGAACGTGTCCGTTATACCATTACCGGAACAGAAGATTTGGAATTAAAAATTAGGGGAGAATATTCTCAAATTATCCATGATCAATTACCACCTTTAGAACCGGTTAAATTCCCACCGATTGCTTTTGCTATTGGTCCGGTTCCAGTCATTATCACTCCAAATTTCACCATTACTTTTGGCGTTGATGCTAACGGTGAATTGAGTGCCGAAACTTCTATTCAACAATCTACAGAATTACAATATGGCGTTGAATACAATAATAAACAATGGTCACCAATTAAAAATTTCGATAACAATTTTGATTATTCGCCTTTTAGTTTTAGTAAAGCTAATGCTTCGATTGAAGTTTATGCTAAACCAAAATTTTCTTTAGAACTTTATGGTGTTGCTGGACCTTACGGAGCAGTGAAAGGTTTTTTAGGTGCTAATGTCAATTTTTTGGATAATCCTTGGTGTGATGTTTACGTTGGCCTTAATGTTAGTGCTGGAGTTCATGTTGACGTTTTCGGTAAAACTCTTGCTGATTTTGAAACTAATGTTTATAATTTTAAAAAAGAAATCGCCACTTGTCAAGATACTGCTGATTGTACCCCTAAAAATAATCAAACTTGTTATGATGCTGATAATGACGGCGATAAAGATGTTATCTGGGTTGATTCTTGTGGCAATTTAGATGAAGTGATTGATTATTGTAATTCCAATGAAGATTGTAAAAACAATTCTTGCGTTCCAAAATCAACTGATTGCACTCCTAAAAATAATCAAACTTGTTACGATGCTGATAATGACGGCGATAAAGATGTTATCTGGGTTGATTCTTGTGGCAATTTAGACGAAGTAATTGATTATTGTAATTCCAATGAAAATTGTAAAAACAATTCTTGTGTACCAAAATCAACTGATTGTACTTCGAACGAATTCGAATGTAATAATGGAGATTGTATTCCAAAATCTTATCTTTGCGATAATCAAAATGATTGCAATTCTGGCGAAGATGAAGATAATTGCGGTCCTACTTGTAACGATGAATGTTCACCTTCTGGAAAAAAAGAATGTGTTGGTGACGACTGGAAAAAATGTGGCGATTATGATTCAGATAGCTGTTTAGAGTGGAGTTCTAAAGAATACTGTGGAAATAATGAAACTTGTGAAAATGGAAATTGTGTTGATATTCCAGAAGAAAGGTTTGTTGATCAAGGCAACGGAACAATCAAAGATAATGAAACTGGAAATATTTGGCAGAAAAATCCCTCTTCTCAAATGATGGATTGGGATGGTTGTATGAATTATTGTGAAAATCTTTCTTTGGCGGGATCATCTAATTGGGAATTACCTACTTACCAAGAATTATTATCAGTTGACGATAAAAACGGTTCCAGTTGTCAAATGCCCGATTTATTCCAAGGTGCTTGTTCTTTTTATTGGTCAAGTAGTACTTGTGGAAACCCCAATATAACTGCCACATTTAATTCTTTTGATCCTGATTCTTCAGGTTCCTTATGCGATATGAAAACAAAAACTAAACTTGCTCGTTGTAAAAAGAAATAATGTTAATTATTTTCATTTTTTTAACATAAATGTCCATTTTAAAGCACCACTTCTCGATATATTTATAAATGATAAATATTTATCTATATCATATATAATATGATTAAAAAAAGAGGTACGTTTTTAGTAGTCTTAAGTTTATTTCTATTAGCTGCCCTTTCTTTCCTATCTTTAGCTGATGTTGCTGGTTGTTATCTCTATCCAGAAGCTTCTGAAGATTTGTACTGTCAAGCAGGAATTTTGGATACGGAAGCACAAGTTGACTGTGAATTTTACGATTCCTGTAGTATGGATCAACATTTTTTCCCTACTTCAGATTGTTCAGAATTAGACGAATGTGAAGAGGTTATTTGTAATGTTGACTGTCAAACCCACGCTTTAGGAATCTGTACACAATTAGGTGGAACAGCAGTTCCTGATGAAGAATATGATGCGTCGTGTTCTCCAGGATGTTGTAAAATTGAAGATAAAGATTTTTGTCAATATAATCTTTTTCAATTTGAATGTGAAGATAAAGCAAAAAAATTAGGATCATCTGCACCCCCTATTTTTGATTCAACTGTCGATATTAATTATTGCAATACAAATATCTGTCAAGTTGAACTTAAAAAAGCGTCCTTAACAATTATTGTTCAAGACGAACAAGAACAACCAATCTCTGGTGCAGAAGTTATTTTAACTGCAACAATCCCAAAACAAACCACGGGCACTTCAGGTAAAACAACTTTTCCTGGAATTAATTCTGGAACATATTCATTAACTATTACTGCAACAGATTATGCTTCCGGCTCTTTAATTGTTTCTTTATCTTCCGGAGAAGAAGCTGAACAAACTGTTATTCTAAAAAAAGTAGAAAATATTGCTGTTATTGCGGGAACTGTATCCAAAACAGATCCTTTAGGTTTATTGCCCGGGGCGACAGTTTCTTGGACAGGTCCAGTTTCCGGTCAAACATTTACTGACGATAAAGGCAATTATAAAACAGATTTATTGCCAAAGGGGAATTATATTTTTACTGCTAGTAAAGTTGGAGTTAAAGCTGAAGAACAGCCATATTCTATTCAAACTGCTGTCAATCCTTCTTTAGATTTTCTATTAACTCCAACAGCAGCTTTAGGAATTTCCGGTAATGTTTATATTGATTCCGATAATGATAAATTACTTACTATTGGTTCCGATCAAGTAGTTTATGGTGCTACTATTTACTTAGATGGAGTGTTTAAAGGTTATTCAACTCATCCTGAAGGTGCTTTTAACATTGAAGTTGAAGTTATTGGTAAAGAAACCCATAACGTTTCTGCTGTTTATCAAAACTTTCAGTATGAACAAGAGTTCACTTTTGAAAAAGGAAAAAGTTTAACTGAAAATTTACTTTTAACCACTTATATTGGTGTATGTACTGAAGATGGTGATGGCAAACCAGTAAAAGATTTTTTTGTAACTCCCGTTCCCGGAGAGAAAGTTTTGAAAATTGAATGGACTAAACCTTGTCCAGAAGTTATTGGTTACCAAATCATAAGGTCTTACCAAGGGGAAATAAGTAAAATCATATCAGCTTCCCCTGGAGAAAATTTTATCCTTGATGATGATGAGTTAGAATGGGGAGTAGATTACACTTACAAAATCATTACTCATTATGACACAGAATCAGTAGAATCAGAAACTGAAGAACCTGGGAACGTTGGCGATAAACGTTGTGAAGGCAGATATCATAGTGAAACTGGCGGTTGGGACACTTTTTGTTTAGTTGGCGATAAAACAACTAGAAAAACCATTTGGTGGTGTACTGATGAAAACATATTAGATCCTTCCAAAGATTGTGTTGACGAACCTCTTCTTGGCGAAGATTACTATTGTACTCAATCTTCTAAAACTTCAGCAACTTGTCAAAATGCTGGTAATTGTGGTCCGAGCCCTCAACAAGCTGACCCTTTTGGTATATACTACAATCGTCAACAATGTTATGGTGGTTCTCCAGAAGAAGGCACTACCAATTACTGTTACTTTGATTATGCCAATACAATTTTTAACGAATGTAAAAGTTGTTCAGACCAAGATATGCAAAGTTGTTTTGATTATGATAGTAAAGATGCTTGTGAAATCAATAATTGTTTAGGTACAAAATGTAATTGGGTTAATGACGCAGAAAATAAAAATTTGATTGATTATGGTTTAATTAATTTACCAACCTCTACCACTCCAGAAACTGGAACAGGTTATTGTGTTGAAGAAGGTTATGAAGAAGCTGTTTTTGATCCGGAAGGAGATGATTATTGTTCTTCTTGTAATCCTTTTGCAAATCTTTTCGAAAATAATTTTTGTACTGCTGAAGTTTGTTCAGGCTTAGGAAGATGTTTCTCAGCTTTCAATTTAGCACAATGTTCAAGTTGTGGCGAATCTCCTACCCCTCAAAGTAATTGTTATGCTTACAATACAGAATTAGAATGTACAGGCCAACAAAATGTACAAAGAGACCCTTACGGAAAAATAATTAATTCTAATGATGAATGTAATTGGGATAAATGTTTATGGACTGGTACCACTAATGGTTATAGTGAGAATGGTTGTGTAAAAGATGGAGATGGTGATGGTACTTCTGATTGTGAATTATTTTTACCTAGCGAACAAAATAACTGTAAATTAGACCATTCTGCACCAAAAACTAAAATTCTTCCTGAAGGTATCAATGTTATTTCTTATGCTACTCCTGACATATTTCTTTTGGCAGACGATAATTCTTTAATCCCTTATCAAGAAAATTTCTTAGGCACTGCCAGTTATTGTTTAACTTCTACCACTTTTGATAATTGTTTTGATAAAGATTTGCAATCAGCTTTTACTGAAATATCTTATCCAGGAAAAGCTCTTTCCGAATCAATTACTTTAAATTTGATTGATTCAGCTTTCTTGCAAGGTAAAAAAATCAACGGCGAAACTTATCATTTAAAATATTATTCAGAAGATAAATTTTTTAATCAAGAATCAGTGCAGGAAACTTTTGTTTACATTGACAATGTTGTTCCAGAATTTGAAATTAATGAAAACATTAATACTGTTGCAGATACTACTGCATTATCGGTTTACTTAACTGGAACTAAAGAAATCGTAGGCTGTACTTTTACTTTGAACCAAATTTTGCCTTTAGGTGGTAAAAAAGTTATTGCTGTTCCTCGAGAAGAAGAAATTAAAAACGCTTTGTTTGAAAATTTAAAAGGCGTTAAGTTCAATTTAAACGTAACTTGTTTGGACGATGCCGGTAATGAAAATAGTAAAGTTAAAGATTACATTTTTGATTTGGAAGAAAGAATTGACATTATTAATCCTGAAATGGATAGTTCAGTTTCCGAAACCGAAATCTCATTTAAAGTTAATACTGTTGCTGGTGCTACTTGTGGTTTATACTTAACCGCTAATAATGAAAAGATTGCCGATTTCATTTCTGATCAAGAAGGTAAAGTACACCAAACTGCTTCTTTACCTGGATTTTTTGAAAAAGAATATGCGGGCGAACATAAAGTTATTTGTAACGAACTTTTAAATCTAGCAGAAACTTATGAAGATTACTTTAATTTTATGATTGACTTTTCTCCACCAGAAACACAAATCATTTTGAAAGAGGGAATTAGAGAAGAAAAACCTATTCTTTTTGGTTGGGAAGAACCTTTTATTGAAATGGTCACCATTGACTTTGAATGTTCATCTACTGGCTTTGATTGTGATAAAACTTACTATTGTCTGGGCGACAATTGTCAAGCAAATTTCTTTACTGCTGAAAAAAGTAGTTATCAGGAATATACTACTTCCATAGAATTATTAGAATCTTCCACCGTTTGTTATTATTCAACTGACCTTGCTAACAATCCTGTTTATCAACCAGTTTGTGGAAATGTTTTGATTGAAGGTTACGGCATTACTTTGGAAAAACCAGAACAACATTTTTACCAAGAAGAACAATGGGGTATTAGTAATCAACAAGTGTTCGACTTCCAATTTTTTACTAAAGTACCAACTACTGAATGTCGGATAGACTTCTCTTCAGAATTTGATTACGATGCTCTTCCTGAACATAAAATTAAACAGATTAACGCAGATAAAAAATATCTTTTTGAAATTTTCCCAGAAAGTGTTTTCACTTCTTATCCGGACTCTTGTTCTGGGGATGATACCAGTTGTGTGAAAACAGTTTATGTTAAATGTAAAGATCTTGACGGGAAAGTTGGACCAGAAATAGTTATTTTCTTAGAATACGATCCTGTTGCCCCAGAAATCATTAATGCTTTTGCTGAACCGGACGAAGTATTTGAGGGAGTTACTACTGAATTATTTGTTGATACTGATGATAAAACTTTATGTAAATTTAGTGATGGTTCAGATGGTACAGGCTCTCAAGAGTATGGTAATATGGAATATTCTTTCCCCGGCACTATTGAAAAAACATTAAATCTTAACCATCAAGAAATTTTCAATATTAATTTTGTCGGTCCGAAAAAAGATTATAATCTTTACACTCAATGTTCAAACGGAGCAAGTGATTTATCTTTGACTGAAGAGATAACTTTTTCAGTAGATTATTCTCAGATTGGTTATATCCTTGAAAACACTTTACTGCCTTTCGGTTATGTCTTTGACCAGAACATTACCATCTCTGTAGGGACTTCAAAGAACGCTTTCTGTAAATACGACTTTAACGCAGAAGGATATAAACCTTTTACTAATCCTGAAAATCAGCAAATTCATCTTGCTGACATTAGTATTTCTGAAGAGGGTCAACATCTTATTCCTGTAAAATGTGTTATGAGTGACCATACAGTTTTTGGAGAAATTAAGTTTACTTACGATTTAACTCCACCAATTACAACTAATATCGAAGATGGTAATTACACTTGTGGAAATGAGGAGATGAGTTTGATTGTTAACACTAACGAGAATAATATTACTGGTTACGTTTATCAAGTAATTAACCAGGGTAAAGATGTCGAAATAGTTAAAAAAGCAGAACAGAAAAAAAGCAAATTAGCAGCCTTAGCAAATTTTGCGGCTAAATTGCAAAAAAATAAATCTACTGAAAAAGAAATTAACGAAACCCTTTCTGCACTTGAACCAAAACCAGTTGATACTGGAAAAGTTGGGGCTATAGTTCTTGATGGAGAAACCGGTCCAGAATTACCTCTTAAAATTTCTACCAAAGAATTAATTTTGGGTAATAAGTATACCGTTAAAGTTAAAGCTATTGATGCTGCCGGTAATGAAGGCGAATTTTATGAAAGTGACGGTTTTGCTGCAGTTAACAATACTTATTCCTCTTGTTTAGAAAAAGTACCTCCAAAAGTTTCTTTTAGTTTCAACAATAATACTTGTGCTTCAGTAATTGCCGAAATGACTTGTAAATATATTTCTGGTTGTAAAGATTTTGTTTATGGAAAAAGTGGAACTGAAAAATTATGTAATGCTACTGAAAATTATCTTGGCCAAAAAATAACTTTTGATCAAAGTGGTTGGATTTGTTATTCAGTTAGTGATGATCAAAATATTACTAAAAATGGGACTAAACATATTCCTTTTAATGATAAAGATGGTGATAAAACATTAGATTCATGTGATCAATGTCTAGAAACACCATCCGGAAAAATTGTTAACAAGTTTGGTTGTGCTGAAGGTGAAGTTCCTACAAAAGAAATTAAAGAAGATGCTGACGGCGATGGTTTACCTGATAAATGGGAAAAGAGTTATAATACTTTTGATTGTTTGTTAGATTATACCAATTCTGATTCTGATGCTAATGGTGTTGCAGACAATGAAGAAGATTATGATTTAGATAATATTAACAATTATCAAGAATATCTTCATGGATATAATCCTTGTTTGGCTGATGCGCCTTTGGAAGATTTTACTGAAGACCCTACACTCCCAACTACACCCACTTATCCTTTACCTTCTTCTACTGCAGGCGATAATACTTTAGCCATGATTTTCTTACTTTTAGGAATAATGATGATCTTTGGGGGAGTTGGTTACTTGGTCTATTATTATATTTATTCTCCAGCCGGAAAAACAGCTACTCATCCAACATTGGGAAGAGCCCCTGTAACTAGAAAAACTGGAGTTGCTTCAACAATTAAACCAGTTTCAAGTAACTTGAAAAATAAATTATTACAATTAAAAAAGTCTCGTGTAAATAAGTTAAAACAAAAGAAACGGCGAGGTTTATTTGGAAAATTCAGTCCGCAATCAGAAAAAATTCCTCATTTAGATCGGTTAATTCAGAAAAAGAATCCTGGCTTATCACATCTGCAAAATATGGCTCAGAAATATTCTCAACATAAAGAAGAGATTAAACCGGGTTTAAAAAGTGGTGAAAAATCTATTTTTAACAAACTGGACAATATTGCTAAACAAACTAAAGATAAAAAAATTCATCAAGTTGTTAATAAAAGCGAAGCAAAAGATATTTTTAGTAAACTCAAAAAAATTAGTAAAAAGAGGAAAGGTAAATAAAAATGATTTACAACAAAAAAGGAATGGGAGTGGGTCAAGTATTTGTATTTATTGTTGCTGCTTTAACTTTTGCTTTGATTATGATCTTTGGTTATCAAACTATCTCTAAAATTATAATTAGTGGTGAAGAGGTAGCTTTTGTCCAGTTTAAAACTGATTTAGAAGACTCTGTCAAAAAGATTTATACTGAATTTGGTGCAATTAGAATTGAAAAATTTTTCCCTCCAGAAAAATTTGAACACATTTGTTTTGTGAACATGAATTACGATTTTTCTGTTGAAGAAAAAGAGGCATTGTGTAAAGAAAATCCTCTCGCTTGTGATGTTTTAGATGAAGCTCAATTAGGCGTTGAAGAAGGACGATGTTTTACCGGTTATGATTGTGTCGAAAAAAATATTTTTTTAAAACCACAATCTACTGTTGCCATTAAAGTTTATCAAATTTCCCTCGCCGATTCTGAAGGTGAAGAAGAATTTGGTTTCCTTTGTAAAAAAATTATTCAGGGTACATTTTCTCTTGGTTTAGAAGGTAAAGGCGACCATACAGAATTGTTTGACGTGAAATAAATAACTCATCATAATTAATTTGAAGAATGGTTAAAAATAAATCAGATAAAAATCGAAAATCTTCACATGGTCTTTACAATAAATCGGGACAAATTCAATTAACTTTTAGTTGGATTTACATTTTGATTGCTGGTGCAATAATTCTTCTCTTTTTTGTTGGCCTTGTTTTCAAACAGCAAGCAGCTGCTGAAGAATCTTTAGCTTTTGATGTTGTTCAAATTATGGATTCTATTTTTACTGGCGCTCAAGTTTCAGAGAAAACAAAAAATTTCATTGATGTTAGTGGTTTAGCAGATTATACTTTATCTTTTACTTGTGAGGATGGTTTATCGGAATTTGGAATTAAAGGCCAAAGTAGTCCTATCCAAAACGTTGTTGACCCCATTTTTTCTCCACAAGAAATCAAAACTACTCTTTTAATTTTGTGGAGTTTACCTTACAAATTACCATTTAAAGTTATTGACATGATGTACGTAACTTCCATTAATACAAAATATTTTATTCTTGGTGATGGTAACGGCTTCGCTGAAGAATTTTATAATTCTACTCAAGATTTTAATCGTGTCCTGATTAGTAATCCCACCGATATTGATCCGGAAAAAAACTTTCAGGTACGAATTATCGATTTGGAGGGAGTTTATGTTAAACCAAATCAACTTGTTCCAGCAAAATTATCTTTATTAGAAGATGATAAAGTTACTGCTATTTCTTTTACTGCTTCTAACATGGTGAATTATTTTAAAAAAGAAGACAATCTTTGGAAACAAACTAATCTTAATCCTGTCCAAATAATTTCTTTATCCGGAGAGAGAAATGCCGCCAAGTATGCAGCTATTTTTGCTGCTAATGATGAAGTTTATCAATGTAATATGAATAAAGCTTTCTTACGTTTAAAATATCTTATCGAAATTTATGAAGAAAAAGCTAAAGAGATTGAAACACATTATAACCTTAATCCAGAATTACAATTAAATAAAGATTGTTTAAATTATATTCAAAAAGGCGGTTATGAACAAAACATTAATGGTGCTTTAGAATCATTAAAAAATATTGTCGCTGGCTGTTTGTTTAAACCCAGTTTGTGTGGTGATTTATTGCAACCAGCAGAAGATTTGAAACAAGCCAATATAGATTTAGGAGAAAAAGGAGATTGTTTAACCTTATACTAAAATGTTAAGAAAAAAGAATGGACAAGCACGAATGAACGAAACTATCGCTATCGTTTTTATTTTCTTTGTACTAATTCTTTTTGGAATCATGTTTTTTTACCAATATCAAAAAATAGCAATTAAAGAAAAGAATGAAGAACTTCTTGGAAATCGAGCTATGGATACCACTTTAAAAACTTTATTTTTACCTGAATTAATTTGTACAAAAGGCGAAGCTGAACCAGAAGATAACTGTTTTGATTTAATGAAATTAAGACATGCAGAAAAAACTTTTACTGCCCATTTGAACGATTATTATTATGAGCTATTTTCTTTTGCTAAAATTACTGTGCAAGAAATTTATCCCGGAAATAAAACTTACATTTTGTATGATAAAGAGAAGCCCCCTTTAGAAGACGGTTCTTCAGGTTGGACTAGAAAAGAACCTACTTATTTTGTCGTTACTCTGAAAGACGAGAATAATACAGAAGAAAAATCTAATTATGGTTTTGGTTATATTAATATTGAGGTTTATTCATGATTAATAGAAAAAGAGCACAAGTGGAGATAATCGGTCTAGTTATCATTGTTATCTTGATTGCTTTAGGAATGTTGTTCATGGCTCAGTTTGCTTTGAAAGAAGATGCTAAAAAGAAAATCTTTACTCGTAAAGGTCTTGCTTATAGTACCATGTCCTCTTTAATGAAAACTACTATCTCTGATCAAAGTTGTTCTGGAACTTATCAAAAATGGGTGCAACCTCAGTTAGGTAAAGATTTACTTGAAGATTGTGCAAAAAATTATGATTATTATTCTGTTGATGATCCTGACAGTTATTCATTATATAAATGTCAAGGATTACATAGTTGTCATTTTGCTAATCAGTTGATTAAAAAATTATTAAACGAAACATTGGGTGAGTGGAATAAAAAATATGTTTTTCAAGTAAAATTAATTCGGGCACAAGAAGATAAACCACTTACTATTGTTGGTCCAATAAAAGTTGGCGGTGGTTGTCCTAGATCTAAAGACCGGGATGTTTCCGGCTTGTTTCCGTTACATACGGATGCTGGCTTGATTGAAAGTAACTTGTATTTGTGTGATTAAGTTTAGTTTTTAGTCGTTGCTAAGATTAAAATCTTCGCAACATACTCAAAAAACTTCATTTTTTAGTCGTTTTTCAGCTGAAGCCTTCAAAACATTTATATACTATTTTCCTTTCTTTATAATAAATAATATTTAAAAAATGAGGTGTAATAAAATGGTTTTTAATAAGAAGGGACAAGGTTTGTCTTTAACAACAATTATTGTAGCTGCTTTGGCTTTAATTGTACTAGTGGTTTTAATAATGGTTTTTACTGGTAGGATTGGAATTTTTCAGGGTGGATTAGATAAAGCTGCTCAAGCAGAAATGGTTCAAATGCAGATAACATATGGCGATTGTCATCCTAGTGCAACTGCAGAAGTAACTTTTGGTAATGACTTTAAGGTTGCTGAATCTGAAGAATCTAAAGAATTATTAAAAGCTCAGTATAAAGATGACATTAGTTCTTGTAAAGGTAACTCAGACAAAGGTACTTGTGAATCTGCTGGCTGTAAATGGAAATGAAGATGAATCTCTTTAACAAGAAAGCTAGTGCCAACATGTGGTGGATTATTATCGGGGCAGTTATTGCTCTGGTAGTAATGATCATTTTAATGGTTATGTTTACTGATAAAAGCGGTAAACTTGAGACGGGTTTGTCTAGTTGTGAAGGTAAAGGCGGTGAATGTAAACCAAAAAAACCTGGTTGTCCTGAAGGAACATTACCAGCAACCCTTTTTGATTGTCCTCCTGATAAGCCTAACACCATATGTTGTTTGGGTAATAAAAAATGAGGCGTGCTAGTGCCAATATGTGGTGGATTATTATCGGGGCAGTAATTGCTCTGGTAGTAATGATCATTTTAATGGTTATGTTTAGTGGAAAAAGCAATAAACTTGAGAGTGGTTTGTCTGGCTGTGAAAGTAAAGGCGGAATTTGTGTTCAAGGCAAGAATTGTCCTAAAAGTACTTTGTCAGCATCAACATTTGATTGTAATAAAGCAGGATATGAACTATGTTGTTTAGGAAATCCTAAAGAACATGACTCTAGTAAGGAACCCTATGAGGTTGGTGAATGTAGTGGGCCAATAATCGCCAGTAATGGTAAAAAATATTGCGGTTAATCTCTCTCAAATATGAAACTTTACAAAAAAATAAGCAAAAATTGTCAAAACAATTTTTCAACTTTTTTTCCAAAAGGAAAAAAAGCAGTTGATTGGGCCAGTCCCACAACAATGATTACTGTAATTTTGTCAATTATTTTAGGGTTAGCTTTCCTTTATTACATTTGGACATTAAAAGGTAAATTAGGACCATGAACAAAAAAGGGATGGAAATGTGGCAACTAATCATGATCTTTTTAGCGATTGCTTTGTTAGTATTTCTTTTGTGGTGGTATAGTGATTTAGGTGGCGGTTTAGAAGGTATGTTAGATAAAATGGGAGGTCTTTTTTAAATGGCTACAGTAATTTCCCAAAAATTAGTTTTATATATTATTCCCATTATTGTTGCTGCCTTTTTACTGTTTAATTATTATGGTGGTGATGAAAGTGCTTTTGAAAGTCTTAAAAGTGGCGTAGATTCCGCAAAAGAATATGTCCCTAACATTTCTATTGGTGATAAAGGTCTAAGTGCATCTAAACCTGACATTTCTACAGAACATAAAGCTCAATTGACAAATCTAAAAAATGCTATTGAAAAAATGTTAAGCAGTTCAGAGAAAAATTGTTTTGCTAATTATGGTGGTTTTTCTCCATTGGGTGAGAAAGGCACTTCTATTGTGATGACCCGTTCTGATGGCGGAACTAAATTTAGAGTTCTTGGCGGCGCTGGTGGAGATCAACTAGTTACCGACTTATCATTTGAAATTGAGGGCATGATTCCTTGTGTTATTGCTGGAGATTCTACTATCACTAAAAATTTTGACAAAAGTTTTCTAACCGGAAAAAGTATTGTTGATAATCACTTTAGGAATGTTAATAGTATTACTCTCCATTATTATGAAGGTGCTACTCTAGCTTGTAAAAATGGTAATCAAATCCTTGTTCCTGAATTAGGTAAAGACATAGTAAATGATGAATGTTTTAATTTTCAAGATGCAGGAATTATTTATACCCCTGATAATGAACATATTTGTTTCTTCCCAACTATTTTGGGAGATGCTGCAGGAAATTGTGATGGGAGTTCTGCAGAAGGTTTGGATAACGATTGTTTAGGAGAAGATCCAGATGAAGATATCGCTATTCCTCGACAGGTAAGGGAAGGTAAATTAAAAACATGTTAAAATCAAAATTAAAATCAAAAAAAGGAATTACTGCTGGAACTTTAGTAGTAATTATTTCTGTAATTGCCGCTTTTATTATTATTGCTAGTGTCATTTTTGGTTTCATGAGTAAAACTGAAGTTAAAGAAGCAGAACTACTTTGTAAAACCAGTATTGATCTTCGGGCAACTACTGCTGTTCAAGCTGGTGGTACTAATGTCGCTTTAGCGCCAGTTTTATGTAAAACTCAAGATAAAGAAATCATTGGTAATCGTGAAGAGATTAAATCTCAATTAGCTTATATGATGGCTCGTTGTTGGTGGATGTTTGGCGAAGGTCGACATGAAGAAAATTTAGAAAATCCGGGTGTTTTTCAACAAATGTTAGGTCTTACAAGCAATGATAATAAGTGTTTCTTATGTTATACTGCCACAATTGATCAAAACAAAATTGAGGGTGACACTATCAGCATGGAAGAAATGTTAAATTATGTTATTGAAAAAGATCATAAAGATATCAAAGGTTTAAAGTATTTAGATTATTTTCAAAGTTATGGTGGTCCTGGCATGGTGGTCTTAACTAATCCGATTGAAGCAGAACACTCTTATGGTATTGTTTACATGGCTAAGAATAAAGAAGGCAATTCTGGTGCTTTATGGAAAACTGCTTTAGCTGGAGCGGTTGTTTCTGGGGTAGTACTTTGTTCTGTTGTTACCCTTGGAGCTTGCGCAGCTGTCGTGGTGGTAGGTGCTGCTGCTGGCGGTGGTTATGCTACTTATAATGATTATTTTACTGGTGCTGAAAGAGATCTAAGTACGATAACTTTGGGTGAACTTAATTTAATTAGTACAGCCAATTGTGTTAAAGATTTAGGTGGACAATAATATTTATTCAATAAAAAGAGGTGAGCAAAAATCTTAAAAGATTTTTTGATCTCACTACGCGAGGTGTATAAAATGAAATTTAATAATAACAAAAAAGGTGCTGCTAAGTGGGTAACTACAGTTATTGTAGCGATGATGATTGCTTTTATTTTCCTGGTTCTTATTTTAATTTTTACTGATGCTAGTCTGACAAAAATTTTTGTTGGAGTTAACGAAAAAATTGATGATTTTGGTGATTGTGATAAAGACCGTGTTTCTAATATGTTCGATCAATGTCCTTGTATGTCAACTAAAGGTCAAGAGATGAAAGATTTACGTGGCTGTCCGCAAGGAACAACTGTAGAGAAAGCTGAATGGGACCGACAAACTTGTAATTGGTTCGTAACTGATGATGAAAATAATCCGGTTGAAGATTGTGAGGATGATGGAAGTACTTGTAAAAATTTTGCTGTTACTGGTGCCACAGATGATGAAAAACATAAAACTAGATGCGGTGAAATTAAAAGCACTGTTGTAGCCGTTCCAGACTCTACTGGTCAAGGTGTTCCTACTGAAGGTGATCTGACAATTACTAAATTTAAAGCTAATGGTAAACAGGTTAGAGATAAAATTAATGAAAATTTGGGTGGTACAGAAGAGTTTGAGTGGATTGAAGTTGAAGCTCAAGCAAAAAATTTAGGCGAAGAAGATATTACTAAAAACTTCAAAACTAGTATTTTTGTTTGTGATGCAACTGACCAGGATGATTGTGTTAAGAAAAACCTTTACGAATCTAAATCTCCTACTGGTAATTTTGTTCCTAATTGGGTTAGTACTCAATCAATGCGCTATGATAAAACTATTAACGATCGGATTGATTATTCTAAATTCGTTAAAGTTGGTGACAATGGCGATGCTTGTGACGGACCTGACATTCAAGAATGTTGGTTAAAGATTAGAGTTGATTCTGAAAATGATTTGGCAGAAAAAGATGAGAATAACAATGAAATGGGAATAGATGTTGTTTTGAAAAACCAGAAATTCGACTATTTTCAATTTGAAGCATTTAAGTCTGTTGAATTAGTTATCAATGATGAAGGTTCAGCTGACCCAGAACAAAAACCTATCACTCAAATGTGTCGAGGTTATATTGGAGATGCTTCTGGTTATGATTGTTCAAGTCTTGCCCAATCTTGTGGTCAAGGACAATTTCCCAGTTCTTCATCGTGGAATCCAGAAAGTAATGGTTGTTTGATTGTTGTTACTGAAGATGATACAACTACAAATGATTGCGGTTATGCTGGAGCAGTAGATGAAGTAATTATTGACCAGGATAATAATTATGTTAAATTCAATAATCTAAAAACTGCTTTTGTTAATTCTAGGGGCGATGATGCAGATAATGCAATGGCTTACTCTTGGAAATCAACCTCGGCGGGTTCATTAATTTGTCATAAAGGTTTATGGAGATTGTGTAATCCTGCTGGCGAGAAAGAACAATTGCAGTTTGGTAATAAGTTTTATATTTGTAAAGATAGAAAATGGGTTCCTAAATAATTTTTTTTAATTTTTTTTAATAAAATGAAAAATAAAAAAGCAATTATGATAAAGTTTTTGGTAACAGTTTTACTAGCGATTATTATCTTTGCTCCTGCTTGTCTGTTCGCTTCTAAATTTTTTAGTTTGAGTAACCAAGCTAAAGATAACTTCGTTAATTTCGTTAATGAGATTAAAGAGATGGAGACAGCACAACTTGGCGAGAGAAAAAATTTCATTTTAATTCTTGACGAACCTACTGCCGTAATTTACTTTGAGAAAGGTAAATCTCAAGTCGGGGTTGATGTTGATGGTTGGGCAGCAAGAGATTACAAAGTAATTTTTGAAAAACCTTCTTCTTGTTCAGATGAAAAGAATTGTCTTTGTTTGTTTAGAGAAGTGAATGTGATGGAAGCCGGTAGCAGATTAGTTAACGTTATTGGAATTCAAAATATTTGTGAACAAGATATAAACTTAGATTTAAAATTAAATAGTTGTGGTATTGGAATTCCTGAAGATGTTGTTTCATATTCTTGTTCAGATGGTTTTACTATTGAACGACTTATGATAGAACATGCTAAAAATGCATTTTATTCTTTTGATGCCCATTACGAAGCCTCTCGAAGAATCTCACTCACTATAGAAAAATCTCAAGATGCAATACTTCTTGAAAGTTAGAAAATGAATAAGAAAGCTGCCAGTGTAATTATGATTACTTTTGAAATTCTTGTCGTTCTCCTAGTTGTTTATATGACTGTTTCCATTGGTAAAGCTTACGGCGAGTCAGATCAAGTAACTAAAATTAATGCCGCCGAAGAATTGAGAATGATGATTGACACTCTAGTTGCTGTTCCTGGAGATGCTATTGTTTCCTATCCGCAAGAAGTTTCTAAATTTTCTTTTATTTTAACAAGAGGTTCAATTTCAGTTTTTAAGAAAGGTGAAGAAGAAAATGTTTGGATTGTAACTACTTTTTTCCTTCCCGAGAATTACGATGCACAAGGAACTGTTTTAGAAGCTAATTATGTTTGTTTGGAAAAATTAAACAAAAAAATAATCCTTAAAAAATGTATGGAAGTAGCCGATAATAAAGTTCCACCCCAATTAGGTTCCCCAGATGATACAGGGATTTATACTTATGATGCGGGAGTTCTTGCTACTCCTCTTTATTATAGATACCAGGATAAATCTTGGGAATGGAGTCCAGATAAATCATATTGGATGTCTGTTAACACTATGGTTGTGACAGGTGGAAAATTTGACAAACAAAAACCAGCCCAAGAAAATATTAAATTAATTAGATACTTACAAAAATATAACCCTCCCATAGAAAATGAATAAGAAAGCACAATTTGCAGCCGCAAGGAAAACCATCTATTGGATGATTGCCGGATTAGTTATTACTTTAGTAGTTATTGGTTTTGCGATGGTGATTGCTAGTTACCGTAACAATTTAGCTAAAGTACCACCCGAAATTAGAGCAGAATTGATATCTTTAAGATTTACTAGTAATCCGGACTGTTTCGCTTATAACATCAGTGATAAAGTCATTTTGGGAACGATTGATTTAGTTAAATTTAATGAAGAAACTTTGTTGAAATGTTATAGTACTGCTTCTGCAGGAGGAATTAAAACATTTAACTTTAGGTTGAAATTGGAAAGTTCTGGTGAAGAAATAACAACTGATAAATATGCTAACGTTGACAAATTTACCATCTTTAAAGAAGTTTTAGTTAAAAGACAAACCGGTTTGTTTAAAGATCGATTAATTATTTACGTGCAGGAGAAAATAGGAACATGAAAAGATTCAATAAAAAAGCAATGCTGGACGATTTGTTTGATTTTCTGTTTACTATTACTACTGCCTTCTTTTTGTTAATCTTCTTAGGAGCAATTTTGAACGGCGGTGTTAATGAAAGTAATAAACAAGCAATTACCCGTGTAGCCGAATTTAGACAAACGGAATCAGCAGTAAATAATCTCCGTATTCAAATTTATCAACAAGACAATTTTTTTACAATAGAAGAAATCGATGATCAAGTAGCTGGCAGTAAAGTTTTGGCAGGAAGAGTTATTACTAGTTGTCCTGATTATATTACCAAGACTGAATGTAATGGTGATGCTGTTAGTATTTATACTAACATCCCTGGATTCTCATGCGATTGGTATGATGATAATGGAGAATGTTATACCTCACCATCAATAACATAAAATGAATAAGAAAGGAAGTTTAATGCATTGGACAATTTTTGGGATCATGATAGCTTTAGGAGTATTTTTATTTTTCAGTAAAACTGGTCAAGTTGATGTGGGCGTGAAAGGAGAATGGGCAACAGACTTTTTAGTTAATAATGTTTTGGCTGCAGAAAAAGAATCCCTTCATATTGATGGTGTTGCTATCACTACAGGCAGAGAAATTGCTCAAGAATTAGCCGAGAATTCAGGTTTTTCACCAGGAAAGAGTTCTGATTGTGCCACCATTAATAGTATTAATCTCTGGAATAAAGAAGATAAAAAATGTTTTCCTGTTATTAAAGATTCTTTAAATGAACATGGTCAAAAGAAACTAACTAAAAAAATACCTCAAAATTCTTATTTCAATATTGAATTTAAAGATACATTCTTTCTTGCCGATGGAAATAAAAAAGATATTATTACCAAGTCAGGAAAATATTATTACCAAACAGATTTTATTGTTGATTTGGGTTATTCGTTCCAAGAGTATGATTCGTTAATTTCTACAGCGACAAATCTTCTTGCCACCTGTCAGAACGTTAATGATTTATCTACTTGCCTCACTGCTAATAAACTCCCTACGTGGAAAGATACTTCTTGCAATACTGAGAATTTCTTTGCGGGTAGAGAAATTGGTTTTTGTGTCACCTCAACAAGTTTAAATTCAATCAAATATAAGTTTGCTTTAGATTTCACTCCTACCGGGGCTTTAACTGTTAGTAACGTTGAATTACAAACTCAAACTGATAGTTATGAAATTTCTGTTGCTAAAGATGATACTGCCGATAGTTACAAAGTGTATTATACTGACTATTTAGCTCTGGCAACTCAAACAGGTAAAGCTGCAGACATCTTTGCACAAGTACCAGCAAACTTACTTTACTCTCATAGTTCTTGGACTGTCAATAAAGCTGATCTAAACACCGATTGTACTACTAAAGAAATTGGGAAAGGTTACCTTTGTGGAGATAAAATGGTTTATGTTGTTGGTAAAAGTTCTCTTTCTCAAGAATATGGGAGTTACCTTTTTGCTGTAACTACGCTTAAATCTGGAACAGAATCAGACATTCAAAGTTTTACCTCCTCTTAATATATCCTCCACTATCTAAATTCTTATAAATTGTTTTCTTTACATTAAAATTGTAAAAGGGTGGTTATTATGTATAAAATTCCGTTAAAAGATATTAAAGAAAAAATTGTTGCTTCTGGTAAGCTTGACTTAGAAAATTTAGAATCAAAAATTAAAGAAAAAATCAACGAACTTTCTGGATTAATTAGTGAAGAGGGTGCAGCCCATATTATTGCTAACGAATTAAATATCGAATTAGTTGATTCAAATAAGAACAAATTGAAGATTAAAGAAATTTATTCAGGGATGAAAAATGTTTCTACTGTTGGTAAAGTTACTCGAAAATTCGAGATTAGAGAATTTGCTAAAGGGGATAGAACGGGAAAAGTTGCTTCTTTAATCATTGGTGATGATACTGGCACGATTAGAATAGTTTTCTGGAATGAACAAGCAGACTTGTTGAATCAAATTAAAGAAGATGATATTCTTTTAATCAATGAAGCTTATGTTCGCGAAAATAATAATCAGAAAGAGATTCATCTTGGTGATCGGGGAGACGTAGAAATTAATCCGGAAGGAGAAACTATTGAAAATGTTAGACAAACTTCTTCATTTGAAAGAAAGAAAATTTCTGACTTAAACGATACTGCAGATAATGTTGAATTGATTGGAACTGTTGTGCAAGTTTTCGATCCACGTTTTTTCATGGTCCATCCAGAATCTGGACGAAGAATTAGAGAAGGTGAAGAAGCAGGGGTTGTTCCTGCTTTATCTTATGTAATGAATGCAGTTTTGGATGATGGTGCAGGAACTATTCGGGCCGTCTTTTGGAAAAATCAAACTAACCATCTTTTAGGTAAAACTGTAGAAGAGATGAGTGCTTATAAAGAAGATCCCTCTTCATTTGAATCTGTTAAAACTGATCTTCTTGGAGAACAATTTAAGTTGATGGGTCGGGCAAAAAAGAATGAAATGTTTGACCGTTTAGAGTTTAATGTTCAAATAGTTGAGAAAGCTAATCCTCAGGAAGAGATTGATAAGTTGGAGAAAGTAGAACCTGCTGAGAAAGTAGAACCTGCTGAGAAAGTAGAACCAGCTGAGAAAGTTGAACCTGCTGAGAAGGTAGAAACAACTGAACCTGCTGAAACAACTGAGACTGCTGAAAAAGTTGAACCTGTTGAACCTGTTGAAAAAGAAAATTAATTAAACTCATTGTTTTTTCTTTAAACAATGCTTTTTCATACCCATTTGATGATTGGACTTGTTTTCTTTTTATTATTAAAAGATTATTTCACTGGTGGGAATGAAATTTTATTTTTGGCTTTAGTTTTATTGGGAAGCATTTTTCCTGACATTGATGATGGGAAAAGTAAAATGAAAAAAGCTTCTGGAATTATTGGTTCCATTATCAGTTATCTGTTTAAACATCGCGGTATTTTTCATTCAATTTTTATGGGGTTAGGATTATTTGTTTTATTTATTGTTTTTTGGAACAGTTATTATGCCTTTGCAATTTTGATTGGATATAGTTCACATTTGTTTGGAGATATAATCACCCCCATGGGACTTAAATTATTTTATCCTTTATCAGATTTTAAAATTAGGGGCCCGATTAGGGTTGGTGGACTTGGTGAATGGGTAATTTTGTTTGGAATGGGCTTAGTGGTTTTAAAAAGTTTCTTTTGAGTCATTTAATCGCTTCTAAAATTGCACTTTCTAACTTCTGCGGTTCATCTGTTCCTATTCTTTTTATTCTGCCATTTCTCATTTCTATTTCAACTGCATCAAAACCAGAAACGTTGTAAACCCACATTCTACGAGGAACCCAATATCTAATCCCCCATCCGTAATACCAATGATTCTTTACTACTTTTGCTGAAATGATATCTCTTATTAAATATCGTTTCTTAAATATTCCATAACCAAACTTAATTTGTAAATTATTTTCATCAATCATGATAGTAAGTAAAGAAAATGATGATAAAATAAAAATTATTAGAATCATAACAGCAAGAATAAGCATATTGAAACTTGCCATAATAAAAATGAACCCAAAATATAATATTAGTAAAGTAGTGATAACAATTATCAAGTATCCAATCTGAGTATGTTTATAATTCATTTAAATAGTATACTTTCTTGTTAATATAAATTTATTGGAGCAAATTGCAAAGAATTATATCCATCCTTTTTTTTTGTATAACTGAAAACCAATTTTAAGAGCTTCTTCAATTTGATTTTCTAACTTTTTGTTTAATGATTTAATATGAAAACATGATTTGCCTTTTAATAACGATAGTAATTCTGGTTTAATAATTTCTTTAAGTTTTGTGTCTGTGTAAATTGGCATGAAATAAAATCCAACATAACTACTTTGAATTATTAATCCTGCAAAATATACTTCATTTCTTTTTCTACCAGCGATTTCCAAATCTTTAAATGACCAGAGATCATATTTACTATCTAAATCAAACTTGGGTTTTAATGGGGTTTCATATTTTTTTAAGAGAAATTTTAATTTCTTAAATATTGGTACTAATTTTTCTTGCATAAAGAGTATACATGAATCATATTATAAAAAGTTTTCTTTGATTCTGAATTGATTATAAAGATGTTATACGTTTTTTTTGCAAGAAAAACTCATAAAGTTTAAATGTTATCAAAGATTAATGATGGTGCTATGAAGACAATAACTGTATTCAACAGGAATGATTTTAGAAAATGGTTAGAAATGCATCATGATAGCGAGGATAAGGTTTCTGTTATAGTTTACAAGAAACATACAGGTAAATCGTCCCCCTCACATAGAGAGTTAATGGAGGAAGCGATTTGTTTCGGTTGGATTGATACTACAATTAAAAGATTAGATGAAGATACGTACATAAGGAATTTTTCTAAAAGAAATAAAAATAGTAAGTGGAGTGATAACACTCTCGGATATGCTAAAGATTTGATTAAACAAGGAAAAATGACTTCTCTTGGCTTGAAATTTTACAAAGAAGGTCTGAGTAAACCCACTCATGATTTTGGAATTCCAAAAAATCCAGATATGCCTGCAGAATTAAAAAAAGCTTTGGATAAAGATAAAAAAGCAAAAGATAATTTTGATAAGTTTCCACCTTCTACTAAAAAAATGTTTTATAGATGGATTTTAAGAGGTAAGCGTGAAGAAACTAGAGTTAAAAGAATCAAGTTAATTGTTGAGAAAGCAAGAGTTGGCAGAAAAGATATTTTTGAAACACAAGAAAATATTAATGGATGATTTATCTGCTTTTTTTAGAAGATTGAACTCTTAGTTTATAGAACTCAAACACCCCAATTATTAATAGAGAGGAAAAACTTTTTTATTTTTTTGCTATATATAATAAGTGTTCTCCATATCCAATCAAAGAAGGGTCATTGGCTGTTTTTCTCAAATAATCTAACCAAAATGCAAATTGTTTTTTATTAAATTTATTTATTTCATCTTTTAATAATCTTGATATCCCATCCGGCGACAACAAATCTAATTTCTTCAATTTAACTTTTCCAAATAATTCTTCGATTTCATCAATTGTTACTAATGTAAAAACGTCATCTTTGCGATGAAAGTTTGAAGTGTAATTATTTTCATTTCTCATTAATTCTTTAATATTTTTTTTAAAATTATCTGCAAGTGGTAAGTAATTTGAAATAAATGCAAATATGAGTATTCCATTTTTTTTGCACACTCTAATAGATTCTTTTAGGCATTTTAATCTATCTTTATTCTTTAGATGATACATAGGGCCCAAACATAAGACCATATCAAATTTACCATTAATCATCTTTAAATCTGTTGCATTTCCCAATATGGTTTTTATTTTCATGTTAGGTTTTATTTTTAATTTTAACATGTTCATATTATGCTCTACTAATTCAAGAGCTGTAACATCATAACCTTCTTTTGCAAGTTGTACGGAATATGCGCCAGTTCCAGCCCCTAATTCAAGAATTTTCATGTCTCGCTTTAGATATTTTCTGATAGTTTCAAAAGTCAGAATGAATTCGGGTTTATGCATATTATCTCTTTTAAATCTAATATTTTCGCTATAACCTTCAGTATAGTGTTTTTTCATTTTTTTCATATATCTACTACTATTATATCTGTGTTTAAATACTTTGTTTTTTTTGCCCTATGCGTATTAAAGTGCCCGAAACCAAATTGAACATAACGATGTTAAGTCCCCCAGACTTTATGTCCCGGTGGAGCATAGCGACAAGTTTTTTACCGCGGAGAATTATTTTTTTTAAGAAAGGGAGACTTAAGACTTTAAATTACCAAAAGATTGATAAAACTGAATAATCTTAATGGACTTATGACTCGAGTTTTTGGATTTGAAGTAAGAGAAAAGTTACCGAAAGAACGTATTAGAGAATTAGTGGATGAGCTATTTCAAACCATGCAAGATGGGTTAAAAGCAGTCTTAGATAGAAAGGGGGTTGCATATGGTTTGGGTTTTATTGTAGCTTATGAAGATGGAGCTGTACCTGTAACAATTTATAAGGGATATAAAGGAATAACTCAAGATGATTCAATTAGGGAATTATTTGAATCTGAATATCAAATTCCAGAGGATAAAAAAATTAAAGCCATCTTTGGGTTGATTCAGTGTGACCCAGATATTAGTGGAAATGAACCTATCCAGCGTCAGTATAAATTCCCTTGGGAAGCAGATCAATGGTATGTCATGACTGCTGGAAATTATGCAGCTGCTGATTTCTCGGATGTATCTTGGAATGATCAAGAAGCACCTTGGTATTCTTTGGTTAATTATTTGAATACCAATCCAGAAAATATTAATTTTGACTGGATTAACAAAGAAGTGGCACCGATAATTATGGCTGTAAGGAAGGATGGATCAGAGATATTATTCGAGGACCAATTTACTGGAAATAATTCTTTAGAAAAGACATACAAAGTTGAAGACCATGGTACTCATATTGTTTATTCAGGTATAAGGGATTCTAAAGATCGATTAACATGATTTTTTATTAAGTCCCCCTCTAGTTTTTAGAATTCTCATTTTAGCGGTAAAAAATTAAACATAACGAGGTTAAGTCCCCTGGGGTTTATCCCACCCCAAGCTTTGCATGCAAAGCGCTGAGTTACTGCGTTTTTATGCACTCCGTTTGGTTCAGTTTATAAGATAGAACTTTCACTTTAATGGCACAAAAAACAGTTTTCTAGCGAAAGATTTAAATAATTAAGCCATTACTATTGCATTACAATGGTAATGGATACAGTTCAGGTAAGATTAAGTCATGGTTTGGTTGAAAGCATGGATGGTTTGGTAGATACTGGTATTTATTCAAGTAGATCTGATGTTGTTAGAGATGCTGTAAGACGATTAGTCTTGAATAATTTAGTTGGTATTATTCCAAACACTGGCGATTCAGTCAAGGAAATGAGAGAAATTAAGAAGAAGTTGTCTAAAGAGATAAAAAGTTTTAAGGATGTAGAAGATATTAACAAATTAATTGATTAATTCTTCTGGCCTGTAAACCTCAATATGCTTTTTTGCGAAAGCAATTAAGTCTTTATCTCTTGTGATTAGTGGAATGTTTAATCTTTTTGAGATTGCAACGTGAAGATAATCATAGAAACTTATCTTGACTTCCTCCTCATCTTCAAATTTTCTTGCTAGATCATAATCTTCAGGAACTGTCTTAATCATCTTTATTGATTCATTGTCTTTGAAAAATTTCATCACATAATTTAATTTTTCTTCAATTTTGAATGAAAGTTCTTTTATCACAATTGTAGATACAATGATGTTATTTTCATCTTCAATAAAGTCTTTCGCTAGTTTCCAGTACGGCACTCCTTTGGTTTCATCTCCTTCTTTTTTGAAGAGATTTAGCCAGATACAGGAGTCGACGTAATAAGTTTTTTGTGCCATACAATAATTATTTAGAAGTTCTACTTAATAAAGTTAATCAAAATAAAAATGCAGTAATTAAGCTTAACGATGTTTTACGCCCTAGGGTTTATCTCTGGGTCGAGCGTTAGCGAGAAGTTTTATCCCAAAGCATTTAATCTCTTTACAGTTTTACCATCAAATACAAAAATGTTCTTAGAAAAATTCTTTTTAAGGAATGGAATGATTTTATTTAATTTCTCTTTTTGAACATAAACTCCAATAAATTCCTTAGAATTAAGAGATACATTTTTACAAGAAATTATTTCCATTCTTCTAACATTATCAGAATCATAATAATGCGTGCCAACATATTTTGGGGCATATGAATTCTTTATTGTTTTCTGTTTCTCAAATGTTCTTATTTTGTTAATTATTCTTTTCTTTTCAGGATGTTTTTCCAATAAATCATTTAATTCTTTTTCAATGTTCCAAAAACTGCAAGCGTCACGTTCTAAAAATATTTTAATCTCTTTTCTTGTTCTAATATTTTTATTTTTAAATTCTTGTAATGTTTTTGGATCATTATTTCTTAAGTATCTTAAAAAATTCATCCATGATTGACTAATTAAATAGGTCTTAAAAAACTTAAAATTAGATCTCTTTAAGATTGTCTTTCTAAACAGAAAAGAATAAGACCAATGATGAAAAGTAGAATTATAATCAAATCCAGCACTAAAATAAGAACAATTTTGAATACCAAGAATGTTTTCCATTAAAGGAGTTTTTTTAGTTCTATTTTCTGGAAGAGTAATTTTCTTTTCAGTAATTATTTTTTTGAATGTATTTTCATTTGATACGGCATGCGTAATTACTTTATAAGGGAATTTCTTTGCTATTTCAGATTGCGATTTAAACTCTTTATTAGGAAATATTCTAGGCATATGTTAAAGAAAGAAGAATAGAAATATAAATTGTGCGGTTAGCACTATGCTTTGGGATAAAATTAAGCTTAACATCGCGATTAAGAGAAGTTCGGTTTTGAGGCAACCCACAAAACCGAATTTGGATGGAGAAGTCTGCAAGACTTCGAAATCTCTTAATCGCTGTTATATTCGTCTGACCAAAGGGAAGACCTAAAATTTAGTGCAACGTTCCGTAGGAAAATTTTAGAGTTTTTGGATTACTGATAAATTCGACCGCAGGGAGTGTATATGTCCGAAGGACGAGAGAGGGGCGTCAGATTTTTTGCTTCTTTTTTCTAAAAAAAGAAGATAGAAGGGGCGTCTTGTTTTGGTTCTTTTTTGAAAAGAACATATCATATTTTTCTTATAATCAGATTGGTATTTCCGTATGGTTTCTTCTCAATGATATTTCTCTGTTCAAGCTTGGAAACAACTCTTGATACTTTTACTTTTGAAAGTTCAGAAAGATATTTTAGTTCTGTCTGTGAAATGCTTTTTTTATCAATTATGATTTTTAGCACTTTCTTTTCATCATCAGGCAGAATACTGATAACTTTTTCAAGCTGTATCCTATCCACTTTCCATTGGAATAATAATGCTACTGCTCCACCTGTGGCAAGAGCAATTAATGCAATCCCATATAGTAATGGTGCAAACATATGTCCCATATTAACAGCACAATATGCATTAGAATACGCAAGAGCTACACCTAGAGCAAATAATAGTCCAATAGCAACAATCAATTTTTTATTAGTAATTTCCATTTTATATCAACCTAATATGATTATATTGCATAATTTAAAAATGTTTCTCATTGGTTTGATAGGGTTTCAAGATTTGAAACAGCTAAATAAGGTGTTTCAGAAAAATATATAGGGTGTTTCATCCTATGATACTATATGACAAAGACATTTGACTATGCTTGGAAAGAGATTTCAAAGAGGAAGAAAAAGTATATGCTTAATGTGATACTTATAGCATTGGTTGTAGTAATGTTAATTACATTAAACTCACTTGGAACTGCGTATAAGGAAGCCTCAAGATTGCCGTTTGAAAAGATGCAAAGTAGTATCATCATTCAAAAGAATGGAAATGTTCCAGAGAATACCACTGGTGCAGTTACATCTTGTTCACTAGCACCAATAAGGAACAATCTCATTGATGAAATAGAAACAATTGAAGGTATTAAGGATATCTCTTATGGCCTTTCTTTATGGGTATTTGATAATGATAATTTTAAAAGAGTTTTAGGAGTAAATTGGGATGATTCTCTTGGGACAAAGCTCAAAGCCGGCATTGTTGAGGGGGAAATTCCTCAATCTGATGATGAGGTGCTGATTGAAAAAACTTATGCAGAGCAATATAATCTTAAAATTGAGCAGAAATTAGAGATATCAGAACAAGAATTTAGAGTTTCTGGAATTGTCAAAGGTTATGGGAAAGATATTATTGCTTCTGATTTTTTCATGAATCTGGAGTCTGCTCAAGGAATTGCATTTGATTCTAAGAATTTACAGGAAACAGAAGAATTTAACCAAGATGATATAAATATTATTTTTGTGGATACAGAACAAACTAAAATCAATGCTGTTGCTGGAAAGCTGAAAAATCTTCTGAATCAAGAATCCCTGAATGGTGGAAAGACTCCAACAGGTAAGACAATTGGAAGCTACAACATCTATACGCCGGAATCATTTGAAAACCAAATATCCTCTCTTTTTGTTTTGTCAGATAAACTGATATTATTTATTTCTATTATCACGATAATTGGCTCTGTTCTGATAATCATGAAAAGTATGAGTCACGCAATAATCCAGAGAAAAAAAGAATTTGGAATAATGAAGAGTATTGGCTTCACTAAGAAAGATATACAAAAAGAAATCGGGATGGAAACAATATTACAGGTTTTTGCAGGTTATATTTTAGGCATCATAGTTTCTTTCATAACTATATTGTTATTAGCAAGAACAAAAATCTCAATAAGCATACCATGGGAGCTTAATCCATATCCTCATTTTTTAGCTTCTAACCCAAATCTTGTGGATACTGTGCAGACCTATCTATTACCTATACAATTCCAACCCGCATATGCCATACTATCATTTGTTGTTGTAATAATTATAGGAATATTAACAGCAATTATCACAACCAACCAAATAAACAAATTAAAAGCGATGGAGGTGCTAAAAAATGAATGAATTGATCACAATCAAAAATCTATCAAAAACATTCAATAAGGTTGAGGCAGTTAAAGATGTTTCATTCAAAATAAAGAAAGGAGAATTTTTAGGCATTCAGGGGCATTCAGGATCAGGAAAGAGTACTTTGCTTGGACTTTTGGCAGGACTTGAAAAAGCTAATAGTGGAAAAATAACATATAATGGAAGCGATTTAACTAATATGAATGAGGATGAGCTTGCTTTATTCAGAAGGGAAAATGTAGGCGTAGTTTTCCAGTCATTCAATCTTATACCAACATTAAACATTATAGAAAATATTGCTCTTCCATTGTTTCCTTTAAACATCAGCAAGAATGAAATGATTGAGCGAGCGAGAAAAATTGCTAAAGATGTTGGATTATCGCACAGATTAACCCATTATGCAAATGAGCTGTCTGGCGGAGAGCAACAAAGAGTAGCAATAGCAAGGGCATTGATAAACAATCCGAAAGTTCTTTTTGCAGATGAGCCAACCGGCAATCTTGATTCAAAAACAGGAAAAAAAATCATAGAACTTTTAAAAGAGCTAAACAGAGAAAAAGAGCTTACTGTCGTAATGGTCACGCATGACAACGAGATAGCTAAAAACTCAGACAGAATCATTGAAATGAAAGATGGGGGTGTTATAAGATGAGCAAATTTTTTACTATACTAATCTTGAGCCTCTTTTTACTGGTTTCAGCAGTATCTGCCTCTTCAGACGTTGATGTTGTTGTATTGGGCGTGATAAGCCATGGACCTATGCAACCAACTGTTAATGCCATAAAAGAGGTAACTTCAAAATATCCTGATGTGAATGTCAGGTGGCTTGACCTTGAAAGCAATGAAGGAGAGAAATATGCCCAAGAGCATGGATTAACAGCGCATATGAATGTCCTGATAGATGATGAATATCAATATAGTATAAATGGAAAAGATGTTACTTTTCAATGGTTTGAGGGGCAACAATGGACAAAAGAAGATTTAGATAATGTAATCTCAAGCAAATTAAACAATAGTCCCGAGATTTCCGTTTCAGACAACCCAAAAAGTGGCAATAACATGAATGTGTTGATTGTTTGGGCAGGAATTTTTGCGGTTGTTGGGATAATTGCTTGGTTTTTGATTAAAAAATTCAGAAAGGGATAAAATGTATCTTAAGTATATTTTCAAAGAATTAGTGAAAAGAAAATCAAGAACAGCAACAATCGTGTTGACAGTTGCTATTGTCACATCAATTCTCTTCCTGTTCTCAGGTGTGATGAACGCATATTCATTAGGAATATACAAACCATTTGAAAATACTGGCTCAGATATGGTTCTGCAAAAATCAGTTAATGCTACAAAATCAACTTCAGACATAAGGGTGCCTTTTGGAAAAGGATTGTTTAGTAAAGAAGAAATATCAAAAATAAAATCATTAGCTCATGTGCAGGATATTTCTGGTTCACTTATTCTCTGGAGTTTTGACAAGGATGGATTCGTTTCAATTGAAGGACTAGAAGAAAATTCTGAAATCTTTAGGAAAAAAGCGTCTCAAATATACAAAGGAAGATTTCTGAAGAATGAATATGAAGCAGTGGTTGAGAAGCATTTTGCCAAATTTAATAATTGGAAAGTTGGTAGCAATATTTCTCTTGGAGATGAAACATTCAAAGTGGTAGGCACTTTATCAAGTGAAGAAGGTCAGATCTTCTCATCTAATATCTACATAAGAGCAGAAGAAGCTTATGATCTCTTGGGAACAAGTGGATTTAATCAAATCTATTTAAAAATAGATGAGCTATCAAATGAAAAGCAAATCAAGAATGAGATTAAGCAACTAAATAGTGAAATTATTGCTATTTCCGGTAATTCGCTTTCTGCCTCTCTTTCCAACGTAGTTAACATTTTTACTAAATTTTATTATATTGGTCTTGGGATGATGACATTGATAGTTATTCTTATCTTGCTTAAAATAAATACAGTAAATCTACTGGAAAGAAAAAAAGATATTGCTGTAATGAGGTCGGTTGGATGGACTAAAACAGATATAACAAAACAAATAACATTGGAACTTTTTATCCAGACAATATTTGGCTTTTTTATCGGACTAATTATAAGTTTTATTATTATTGGCTTATTTGGAAACATAGATATTCAGATTTCCAGTTTAGGATTGAGTAAGTCAATAATTTCGATTCCAATTAGCATCAGCATGACTGAAATTTTGCAGTATTTTGTTATGATTGTTGCTGTATCTATGATTGTAAGTTTTTTATTGGCTAGAAAAATATCAGAGGTAAAGCCATCAGAGAATTTGAGAAGTGTATAAATTTCTTTTTCGTAGAAAAAGACTATCTTGACGCCCCTTCCTATAAATTCTTTTACGAAGTAAAAGGCAAAATGTCCGAAGGACTAAGCCCCTCTCTCTTTCCCGTTCTAAGTAATCCAAAAATTGAATATAACATCGCGATTAAGAGAAGTTCGGTTTTGAGGCAACCCACAAAACTGAATTTGGGAAAGCGAAGTGCAACGAGCTTTCCTCTTAATCGCTGTTAAATCCCCCGAGCGTAGCGAGAGTGCAACGTGGTCGAGGGCTGAAAGCCCGAAGAATTTGAGTTTGAGTTTTCGTCTTCAAGCACGAAGTGCATTCTAACACAAGAATAAAAGGGCGACATTCTACTATCTAAAATTTTGAGTTGCTTTACATTCAAAAAAATTACAATCAACTCCTACACCAATCTCAGAATATGATGAACTTATCATATTACTATAATGGCCTGGACTATTTACCAATCCATCTACATGACAAGAGGCAATTTGATTATTAGTTAATGTTATAAAACACCCTTCAACAATTATGTAGAAAGGAATCCAAGAAATTGGAACTTCACCAATATTCTCTCCAAGATTTACATTATTATGTTCAAAATAATTATTCTTAATCATATCTTCACTATGACTTTTTGCAGTATTTGCTAAGTATGTATTCCATCTTAAAGGAGATTTTCCTACTTTTGCTCTTTCAGTGTTTGTTAATTCAAATATTTTCATCTCTATTTTTGTTTCATTTCTTAATGGAAGTTTAATATCCTCTCTGTCAATAGGGAGAATCTTTGAGAACTCTAAAGATTCATATTTTGAGATAGTACTATCAAATAAGGTATCTCTATTTTGGTATCCTTGCCAAAGCAATAAGATAATGATTAGTATAATTATGTATTTAACCCAATTTCTTTCTCCTTCATACCAATAAAATATTCTTTTAAGGAATTTCCAGAAATATTTAATCC